>OAQX01000027.1_pt1 | contig 95209 bp, 74 predicted proteins | sample 1475521 | NCBI WGS metagenome assembly OAQX01 (sample SAMEA3360657, study PRJEB22359) | human gut metagenome | biome: ENVO:urban biome; feature: ENVO:human-associated habitat; material: ENVO:feces | place: Bangladesh | collected 2011 | reverse complement strand
AATCCGTATCTTCGAGTGCCCACACAGATTGTCTGATAAATTGTTAAAGAGCAGTGCCGCTTCGCTTTTTCTCAGCGGCGCGGGGTGTGCATAATACGCTTTCCCGCTACAGAGTCAAGCATTTATTTTTGCTTTCTCTGCCGGAATTCTCAGGAGAACCCCGCTGACCCGGCGGCGTGTTTGCCGTTGTTCCGTGTCAGTGGTGGCGCATTATAGGGAGTTATTCCGGCCTGACAAGAGGAAATTTAAAATAATTTTCTGACCGCGCATTTTTTCAGCAAAAGCCCCGTTAATGTGCCATAAAACAAGCAATTTGCCGTTTTTGCAACCGTAATCACACTTCCTGGTGGCATACTAAGGAGGAATAAAAAGAAAAAGGAAGATTAGTAATGCCTTTAAGCGCACAACAGTTAGCTGCACAGAAAAACCTTTCGTATGTTCTGGCTGAGAAGCTGGCGCAACGCATCTTAAAAGGTGAATATGAACCCGGCACCATTTTGCCCGGTGAGATTGAGCTGGGCGAGCAATTTGGAGTGAGTCGTACAGCGGTACGCGAAGCGGTCAAAACGTTAACGGCAAAAGGGATGGTTTTACCGCGACCGCGAATTGGTACCCGGGTAATGCCACAATCGAACTGGAATTTTCTTGATCAGGAATTGCTTACCTGGTGGATGACAGAAGAGAACTTTCATCAGGTCATCGATCACTTTCTGGTTATGCGTATCTGTCTGGAGCCGCAAGCTTGCCTACTGGCTGCAACGGTTGGCACCGCGGAACAGAAGGCGCATCTCAATACGTTAATGGCCGAAATGGTGGCATTAAAAGAGAACTTTCGCCGTGAACGCTGGATTGAGGTCGATATGGCCTGGCATGAGCATATCTATGAAATGAGCGCCAATCCGTTTTTGACCTCATTCGCCTCGCTATTCCATTCGGTTTATCACACTTACTTCACGTCAATTACCAGCGACACAGTGATAAAGCTGGATCTGCATCAGGCGATTGTCGATGCGATTATCCAAAGCGATGGCGACGCGGCATTTAAAGCTTGTCAGGCGCTGCTACGCTCACCTGATAAGTGATAACCCGATAACAGGACATTGAATGAGCGATAAAAAGAAGCGCAGTATGGCGGGTTTGCCGTGGATCGCGGCGATGGCCTTCTTCATGCAGGCACTTGATGCCACTATTCTGAATACCGCCTTACCCGCAATCGCTCATAGCCTTAATCGTTCTCCTCTCGCGATGCAATCAGCCATCATCAGTTATACGCTGACGGTGGCGATGCTTATTCCTGTAAGCGGATGGCTAGCCGATCGCTTCGGTACGCGTCGCATATTTACCCTTGCCGTGAGTCTGTTCACGTTGGGTTCTCTGGCCTGCGCACTTTCTAACTCGCTACCACAGCTGGTTGTCTTCCGGGTTATTCAGGGGATAGGCGGCGCAATGATGATGCCTGTTGCTCGGCTGGCCTTACTGCGCGCTTATCCTCGTAATGAGCTTCTTCCTGTATTGAATTTTGTCGCCATGCCGGGTCTGGTGGGGCCAATTTTAGGCCCCGTTCTTGGCGGCGTGCTGGTCACCTGGGCAACCTGGCACTGGATATTTTTAATCAATATCCCCATAGGTATTGCGGGCCTTCTTTACGCGCGCAAACATATGCCCAATTTCACCACCGCACGACGCAGATTCGATATCACTGGCTTTTTGCTGTTTGGCCTTAGCCTTGTTCTATTCTCAAGCGGAATAGAGCTATTCGGGGAAAAGATTGTCGCCAGTTGGATTGCCTTGACGGTAATTGTCACCAGCATCGGATTACTGCTTCTCTATATTCTCCATGCACGACGCACGCCAAACCCATTAATTTCATTAGATTTATTTAAAACCCGCACTTTCTCGATCGGTATCGTAGGTAATATTGCAACCCGTCTGGGGACCGGCTGTGTACCGTTCCTTATGCCATTGATGTTACAGGTAGGATTTGGTTATCAGGCGTTTATTGCCGGCTGTATGATGGCACCGACAGCGTTAGGTTCCATTATTGCAAAATCGATGGTTACCCAAGTCTTACGTCGTCTGGGCTATCGCCATACATTAGTGGGGATCACGGTGATTATTGGGCTAATGATCGCTCAGTTCTCTTTGCAATCACCGGCAATGGCGATATGGATGCTGATCTTGCCGTTGTTTATATTAGGGATGGCTATGTCGACGCAATTTACCGCGATGAATACCATCACACTTGCCGATCTGACCGATGACAACGCCAGCAGCGGTAACAGTGTTCTGGCGGTCACGCAGCAACTGTCTATCAGTTTAGGCGTTGCTGTAAGTGCGGCCGTCCTTCGCGTTTATGAAGGGATGGAAGGCACAACGACTGTCGAACAATTCCACTATACGTTTATCACGATGGGCATTATTACTGTTGCTTCAGCAGCAATGTTCATGCTTCTGAAAACAACCGATGGTAATAATTTGATCAAAAGACAGCGTAAATCTAAGCCGAACCGCGTTCCATCAGAATCGGAGTAAGTTGTAATCGTTGTTGCTGAAGGGTCGGTTGGGTTATCCGATGGATGAGTACATCAATCGCCAGCTCCCCTAGTTCATCTTTCGGTTGGTGGATAGTGGTTAATGGTGGCGTCATAAAGCTTGCCAGTTCGATATCGTCATAGCCAATCACCGCAATATCCTGCGGAACTTGTAACTCTGCCTGATACAGCGCCTGGTAAACGCCAACAGCCATAGCGTCATTTCCGGTAAAGACGGCCTGAGGACGCAGCGGATGTAATAACAGTTGGCGCATAGCGTCAAACCCGCCGTTAAATTCAAAATCACCAGTGACTTCATAGCCATCAGGAATGTTGAGACCCGCACGTTTCATCGCCGCCCGATAACCTTCCAACCGCAGGCGTGCCGGAGTTTTATCCAGCGGGCCGGTAATACAGGCGATACGGGTATGACCTTTATCGATCAGATATTGCGTTGCTAAGTCTCCGCCCAGCAACGAGTTATCCTGAATAAGATCGCTGTCGCCATCGAACGGAGCCCAGTCCATCATCACAGTAGGCACTGTCGGATAACGTTGCATGATTTCACGCGAAGGTTGATGCGTTTCGGTGCACAGTAACAGCAAGCCATCAACGCGTTTTTGCATCAGCGTTTCCAGATTGCGATTCATCCGCTGTTCATCGCCTTCGGTATTGCAAAGGACAAGACTATAACCGCGTTCGAAGCAACTGCGTTCAACGCCACGCACCAGTTCAGAATAGAAAGGATTGGTACTGGCAGTGATCAACATGCCAATGGTATGTGTTTGATTGAGTTTGAGGCTACGCGCCAGGGCTGATGGCGCGTAATTGAGTTCTTTAATCGCCGCTTCAACTTTGGCGGTAATCGCTTCACTGACGAAGCGATCTTTATTGATAACGTGAGAAACTGTTGAGGTAGAAACGCCCGCCAGGCGGGCAACATCTTTCATTGTAGCCAAGCGTCACCTCTGCCTGTCTAAAAATGCGTCGATCTCTTCACGCCACGGTACGGAAGGTTGTGCGCCTTTACGTGTTACGGCAATCGCAGCGGCAGCATGAGCAAACCGAATCGCCTCTGGCAATGGTTTTTCTTCCAGCAACGCCGTGATTAACGCGCCGTTAAAGGTATCTCCGGCAGCAATGGTATCGACAGCCTGCACCCGGAATCCAGGAACGCGCTGACCTTCACCATTCACGCTAGCCCATACACCACGACTTCCTAAAGTAATCAGTACAGTACGGATACCTTTTTCATGCAGTACCTGCGCCGCCTTCGCTGCATCTTCATCATTTTCAACACGAATACCGGTGAGCTTTTCTGCTTCCGTTTCGTTTGGCGTAATAATGTCCACCAGTGCCAGCAGTTCGTCAGGAAGTTCGCGAGCCGGAGCCGGGTTAAGCGCAACGATAGTCTTATTTTGATGGGCGATTTTCGCCGCTGCCATCACACTTTCGAGTGGTGATTCCAGCTGCATTAATAATGCTGACGCGTTGGCAATACGCTCACGTTGCGCTTCCACCAGTGCCGGGGAAAGGGCAGCATTAGCGCCGGCATGAATACCGATGACATTCTCACCTTCGCCATTAACAAAAATCAGCGCCACACCTGTTGATTCGCCTTTGATCACGCTGACCGGAGAAATATCGATGTTATCAGTGGCGAGCTGCTGGCGAACGCTCTCACCAATGCTGTCATCGCCAGTGCAGGCAATAAACGCGATATTCGCACCGCTACGCCCAGCAGCCACAGCCTGATTAGCGCCTTTGCCGCCAAATGCAACCTGATAGTGGTTACCGGTTACGGTTTCGCCTGGGGTAGGAAAAGATTGAAGATTAAGAATGTGGTCAGCATTAATGCTGCCAAGAACAACGAGGCTGCCTGCGTTTTGCATATTCGGGATGTCCATAAAATGCGCCACCGTGTTAGGGTGGCGCGTGCCCTGCTTTTCTTTATATTACACGTTCATCTGTCGATGCCGTATTTATGTCACCATCAGGTCATACAACCTGATTAAAACTACTGCTTAACAACCAGTTTCAGATCAACCGGATACTTAGCCTGAACTTTCTCACCTTTCAGTACTTTATCGGCGGTTTCGACGCCTTTCGCGCCAATCTGATCGGGTAGCTGAGCGATAGTCGCTGCTAGTTTGCCATCATTCACCGCTTTTTCGCCATCCGGTGTACCGTCAAATCCGACGACCATCACATCCGATTTACCGGCAGTTTGCAGTGCGCGCAGCGCGCCCAGCGCCATTTCATCATTCTGCGCGAATACAGCCTGAACATCCGGATGTGCGGTCAACAGGTTCTGCATTACGTTCAAACCTTTAGTGCGATCAAAATCTGCTGGCTGGCTGGCAAGAACATTAAACTTGTGAGCAGCAACAGCCTGCTGGAAGCCTTCGCCACGTTCACGGGCTGCGGATGTACCGGCAATGCCTTGCAGCTCGATAACTTTGGCACCTTCACCCGCTTTCTTCGCGATGTAATCACCGGCGATTTTGCCGCCCAGTACGTTATCAGAAGCAATGTGGCTCACCACTTCACCTTTCGTTGCCTGGCGGTCAAGAGTGATAACCGGGATGTTCGCCTGGTTAGCCATCTTCACAGCATTACCCACTGCGTCGGAGTCGGTCGGGTTAATCAGCAGAATTTTGGTGCCGCGAACGGTTAAGTCCTGCACGTTCGCCAGCTCTTTCGCCGGGTTATTCTGGGAGTCCAGCACCACCAGGTTATAGCCAAGTTTATCCGCCTCTTTCTGCGCGCCATCTTTCAGCGATACAAAGAACGGGTTGTTAAGCGTGGAGACCACCAGCGCGATGGTGTCTTTTGCCATCGCATTCGCACTGACGGTGGCGCTTAGCGCAACAGCGGAAACCAGGGTAGCCAGTTTTTTCATGTTCATATTCAAGATGTCCTGTAGTCGTTATTACTGCTTTTTGTTGTCTACCAGCACCGCCAGCAAAATCACCACCGCTTTGACGATCATCTGGTAATAGGAGGAAACACCTAACAAATTCAATCCATTATTAAGGAAGCCAAGAATTAATGCGCCGATCAACGTCCCAACAATGCGACCTTTTCCGCCCGCCAGACTCGTACCGCCCAGAACCACCGCAGCAATAGCATCCAGCTCATAGCCAGTCCCCGCCGTGGGTTGTGCGGAGGAGAGACGCGCCACTTCAATGATCCCGGCCAGCGATGCCAGCAGACCACAAAGAGAATAGACGATGATTTTGATTTTATTGACGTTGATACCAGAAAGACGCGTTGCCGCTTCGTTGCCGCCCAGCGCGTAGATGTAACGCCCCAAACGCGTGTGATGCAGCATGTACCAGGCCGCGAGGAAGACAATACCCATGATCCAGACTGGCGTCGGTACGCCCAGCGGACGACCAATACCAAACCAGCCAAACAGATCGGCGTTCTCAGTAAAGCCGGTATTCACTGGGCTACCGTTGGTATAAACCATGGTCACGCCGCGCAGTAAAAGCATCATAACCAGCGTAGCGATAAACGCCTGGACGCGACCTTTCGCTACAATCACCCCGGTTACCGCACCAATTGCGGCACCTAACGCGAGAGCAGCAGCAACAGCCACCAGCGCATTGACTTCAATGCCGACGATAGATGCAGCAACTGCGCCGGTCAGCGCCAACAGAGAACCTACCGACAAGTCGATGCCCGACGTCAGGATCACCAGCGTCATCCCGACTGCCATAATGGCGTTCACCGAGGTTTGCTGGAGAATATTGAATAAGTTATTGATGGTGAAAAAGTTCGGACTTAACGTCGAGACAATCGCGATCAGCACCAGCAGAGCGATAAGCGATTTCTGCTCCATCAGCCACGCTTTCGTGAAATAACGGCGACCAGAGACAGTCTGGGTTGTCATTTTTTTACTCCTGATTCACGCGATTAAGCTTGCCCACAGCGGCAGCCATTAACACTTCCTGGGTGGCCTGCTCACGAGTAAATTCCCCGCTGAGATGCCCTTCATGCATGACGATGATGCGATCGCTCATGCCTAATACTTCTGGCATCTCCGATGACACCAGAATGATGCTCAAGCCATCGGCTTTGAACTGGTTAATCAGTTGATAGATCTCTTTTTTCGCGCCGACATCTACGCCACGGGTAGGCTCATCGAGGATCAACACTTTGGGGCGTGTCATCAGACCACGGGCAATCGCCACTTTTTGCTGATTGCCACCGGAAAGCAGACCAATTGCCTGTTCCATCGACGGCGTTTTCACATTAAACAGACGAATGAAATCACTTACTGCCTGCTGTTCATCGGCATGCTTCAAACTGCCGCCAGCGCGGCTGAAGTAGCGCAGCGCGGTCAGCGACATATTCTCTTTTACTGACATGCCCAGCACTAAACCGTCACGTTTACGGTCTTCGGAGATATACACAATGCCGTTTGCCAGGCCATCCTGCGGTGAACGGGTAACAACTTCATGCCCATCCAGGGTGACGTAACCGCTGGTGCGCGGCAGTGCGCCGTAGAGCACTTTCATCAGTTCGGTACGACCTGCGCCCATCAAACCAGAGACGCCAAGAATTTCGCCTTTGCGTAAAGTAAAAGAGACATCGTTAACGCCAGGTCCGCAGAGATTATCGACTTTCAGGCGAATATCTCCTGGCGCTTTGTCCAGGTGCGGATATTGATCTTCCAGCTTGCGGCCCACCATCATCTCAATCAGCGAATCTTCGGTCAGTGATGCTACTTCACGCTCAGCAATAAATTGCCCATCACGAAAAACGGTAACGTCATCGCAAATCTCGAAGATTTCTTTCATGCGGTGGGAAATATAGACAATACCGCGGCCTTGCGATTTCAGCTCGCGGATGACGCGGAACAAGGATTCGGTTTCGGTATCGGTCAGCGCATCGGTCGGTTCATCCATAATGATGACTTTCGACTCAAAGCTCAGCACTTTGGCTATTTCAACCATTTGCTGGTCACCGATGGAAAGATCGCCCACTAACTTGTCGCTTTTAAAGCGCAGGTTAAGTTTAGCCAGCAATTTATCCGCTTCGGCATACATGGTTTTCCAGTCAATTTTGCCAAAGCGATTAACAAACTCACGACCGAGGAAAATGTTTTCGGCAATGGTCAACTGCGGGATCAGGTTCAGTTCCTGATGGATAATCCCAATCCCGGCTTCCTGGGAAGATTTCGGCCCGGTAAACGTCGTTTCTTTCCCCAGCCATAAAAGCGTACCGGCATCGCGAGTATAGATACCCGTAAGCACTTTCATCATGGTGGATTTACCCGCACCGTTTTCGCCCACCAGCGCCATCACGCGGCCAGGATAGACATTTAACGCTGCACCCGAGAGGGCTTTTACGCCCGGGAAGGCTTTATCGATGCCTTTAAGCTGAAGTAATGCTTCCATGACGGCCTCAGAACGTCACGCCAGCACAGAGAATGATATTCGCATACGGAGAACATTCTCCGCTGCGAATTACCGCCTGACTTTCTGCGGTTTGTTGTTTGAATTGTTCATGCGTGGTGTAACGAATTTCAATGGTATTTCCCTGGTGTTTTTGCAGCTGCTCAAGGTGAGTGAGCAACGTTTCGTGGAGTTGCGGATTATGTTGTTTGATCTCTTCCGCGATAATGGCTGCCTCGACCTGCATTTCATTTGTGACGACGCCCAGCACCTGCATAAAAGAAGGTACACCCTGGGTTAATGCCATATCGATACGCGTTGTACTTTTGGGGATGGGTAAACCTGCATCACACACCACCAGCGTATCGGTATGTCCCAGTCGGGAGATCACCGATGAAATATCAGAATTAAGAACGGTGCCTTTTTTCATTTTTTTCTCCATCAGCGAAACGTTTCGCTGACCCGCAGTTTAATCCTGACTGAGTTGGGAAAACCATCGTGAAGTTACGGAAATGTGATCAACCTCGAAACGTTTTACATGGTGATTAACCATGAAAACAAAAACGCCCCCTTATGGAGAAAGGAGGCGTCTGGCGTTAGATTTCGACCTGAGTACCCAGTTCGATAACCCTGTTTGGCGGGATTTCAAATTGATCCGGCGCACGCAGCGCATTACGTTGCAACAGCAAGTACAGCTTACCGCGCAGACGCAAATACCACGGGCGTTTGCCGAGGATCAACGACTCATGCGACATAAAGAAGGAGGTTTCCATCATCCGGCAACTTAATCCTTCCAGACCGCAGCGGTGGAATACTTCTTCCACGTTTGGCGTTTCTCGCCAACCATAACTTGCCACCACGCGCCAGAACGTGGGCGACAGTTGTTCAATCTGTACCCGACGGACGTTATGGACATATGGCGCATCTTCGGTGCGCAGAGTTAACAGAATCACCCGCTCATGCAATACCTTGTTATGTTTAAGGTTATGCATCAGCGCAAAGGGAATGACGTTGATTGCACGTGACATATACACCGCGGTCCCGGGCACGCGAACGGGCGGTGATTTCTCCAGCGAAGCAATCATCGCCTCCAGAGAGTTACCATGTTCATGCATCCGCCGCAGCAAACGGAAACGTTCGCTCTTCCAGGTGGTCATCACGATAAACATCACCGTACCGAGGCTCAATGGCAACCAGCCGCCGGAGAGCAGTTTATCGAGGTTAGCGGTGAACAATGGAATATCGACACAAAGGAAAGCAATCAGGATCAGCGCAACAAAATACTTATTCCAGTGCCAGTTCTGACGTGCCACGGTAGTCGAGAGAATAGACGTCAGCACCATGGTTCCGGTCACCGCAATCCCGTACGCCGCCGCCAGGTTGCTGGAGTGCTCAAAGCTGACAATCACAATCACGACCGCGACATAGAGCATCCAGTTCACAAACGGAATATAGATTTGCCCTGACTCCATTTCGGAGGTGTGAATAATGCGCATCGGCGACAAATATCCCAGACGTACCGCCTGACGCGTCAATGAGAAGACGCCAGAGATAACAGCCTGCGAGGCGATTACCGTCGCCAGTGCGGCGATGATCAGCAGCGGGATCAGCGCCCAGTCCGGTGCCAACAGGAAGAACGGGTTCTTAATTGCTTCCGGGTTCTTTAACAACAGCGCTCCCTGACCGAAGTAATTAAGAGTTAAGGAAGGCAATACGACGGTGAACCACGCCAGACGAATCGGGAACTTACCAAAGTGCCCCATATCAGCATACAGCGCCTCGACCCCCGTAATCGACAGCACCACTGCCCCTAATGCAATAAAAGAAACCGTTTTGTATTCAAGGAAGAAATGCACCGCCCACATCGGATTCAGCGCATGCAGCACTTCCGGGTTAGCAATAATGCTACGTAACCCCAGTCCTGCCAGAATCAAAAACCAGGTCAGCATGATCGGCGCAAACAGCTTACCGACCATAGCCGTGCCATGTTTTTGAATCATAAATAATAAAGTGAGAACGATAATTGAGAGGGGAACTATCCAGGTATCCAGCTGCGGGGCGACGATTTCCAGACCTTCAATGGCTGACATCACCGAAATAGCGGGTGTTATGACGACTTCACCATAGAAAAAGCTGCCGCCGATTAGCCCCATAATCACCAGCATTGATGTGGTTCGCGCCGACGTATTACGCCCGGCAAGCGACATCAACGTCAGGATCCCCCCTTCACCGGCGTTATCTGCCCGCATCACGAAGGTGAGATATTTAATGGAAACCACAAAGATTAGCAGCCAGAAGATCAACGATAAAAAGCCAAACACGGCATCGCGTTCAACGCCAAAACCAAACTGGCCGGACAAACATTCACGAAGTGTATATAACGGGCTGGTACCAATATCGCCGTAGACAACTCCAATCGCCGCGAGGGTAATCGCGGGCAATGATTGCTTATTATCAGTGCTCATAGACTAGTCTTTCGTTGAAATATGAAATGTGTGCTTAGTCCCTTGGCCCACAAAAAAGCGCACAGTATGCACGATTAACGGCAAAATCGTACTCCTAAATGCGGCCACATTAACCTGGCTCAAAGAAAAATACCCCCCCTTTGAGACTATTTTAGCCACCAGCAAGAAACGTCTATACTCGCAATTTACGCAGAACTTTTGACGAAAGGACGCCACTTCATTATGGCTCACCCTCATTTATTAGCGGAAAGAATTTCCCGCCTGAGCAGTTCGTTGGAAAAGGGGCTTTATGAACGTAGCCACGCCATCCGCTTGTGTTTATTAGCGGCATTAAGTGGTGAAAGTGTGTTCCTCCTTGGCCCGCCAGGCATTGCCAAAAGTTTGATCGCCCGGCGCTTAAAATTCGCCTTTCAGAATGCCCGCGCGTTTGAATATCTGATGACCCGCTTCTCCACGCCGGAAGAAGTTTTTGGTCCCCTTTCTATTCAGGCGCTAAAAGATGAAGGGCGCTATGAACGTTTAACCAGCGGTTACCTGCCGGAAGCAGAAATCGTCTTTCTGGATGAGATCTGGAAAGCGGGTCCGGCAATTCTTAATACCCTGCTCACCGCCATTAACGAGCGCCAGTTCCGTAACGGTGCACACGTAGAAAAAATCCCGATGCGCCTGCTGGTGGCGGCCTCCAACGAGCTGCCGGAAGCAGACAGCAGTCTGGAAGCGTTATATGACCGCATGCTGATTCGTCTGTGGTTAGATAAAGTGCAGGATAAAGCGAATTTCCGCTCCATGCTGACCAGTCAACAGGATGAAAACGACAATCCGGTTCCTGCCTCCTTGCAGGTCACAGATGAAGAATATGAACGCTGGCAGAAAGAGATTGGTGAAATTACGCTGCCCGATCATGTATTTGAGCTGATTTTTATGCTGCGCCAGCAACTGGATAAATTACCGGATGCGCCTTATGTCTCGGATCGTCGCTGGAAAAAAGCGATTCGATTATTGCAGGCCAGCGCCTTTTTTAGCGGTCGCAGTGCTGTTGCCCCGGTTGATCTCATTTTGCTGAAAGATTGCCTGTGGTATGACGCGCAAAGCCTGAATTTGATACAACAACAAATTGATGTATTGATGACCGGTCATGCCTGGCAACAGCAAGGAATGTTGACCCGCCTGGGCGCGATTGTGCAACGTCACCTGCAACTCCAGCAGCAACAAAGCGATAAAACAGCCTTAACGGTAATTCGTCTGGGCGGCATTTTCAGCCGTCGTCAGCAGTATCAACTTCCTGTTAACGTTACTGCTTCCACTCTGACTCTGCTGCTGCAAAAACCGTTAAAACTGCATGATATGGAAGTGGTTCATATCTCCTTTGAGCGTAACGCGCTGGAACAGTGGCTGAGTAAAGGTGGTGAAATTCGCGGCAAACTGAACGGTATCGGCTTTGCCCAGAAATTGAATCTGGAAGTGGATAGCGCCCAACATCTTGTTGTACGCGATGTAAGTTTACAAGGCAGTACGCTGGCACTTCCCGGTTCATCGGCTGAAGGTCTGCCAGGTGAAATAAAACAACAACTGGAAGAGCTTGAAAGCGACTGGCGCAAGCAACACGCTTTATTCAGCGAACAGCAAAAATGTCTGTTTATCCCTGGCGACTGGTTAGGTCGCATTGAAGCCAGCCTACAGGATGTCGGCGCACAGATTCGCCAGGCACAACAATGCTAACGCTGGATACGCTTAATGTGATGCTGGCCGTCAGCGAAGAGGGATTGATCGAAGAGATGATCATCGCGCTGCTGGCCTCACCGCAGCTGGCAGTCTTCTTTGAAAAATTCCCACGACTGAAGGCGGCAATCACTGATGATGTTCCCCGCTGGCGTGAGGCGCTGCGCAGTCGGCTGAAAGATGCCCGAGTCCCGCCGGAACTCACCGAAGAGGTGATGTGCTATCAGCAAAGTCAGCTCCTCTCCACGCCGCAGTTTATTGTGCAGCTACCACAGATCCTGGACTTACTGCATCGTCTGAATTCCCCATGGGCAGAACAAGCCCGACAGTTGGTTGATGCTAACAGCACGATCACTTCAGCGTTACACACGCTATTTCTCCAGCGTTGGCGTTTAAGTCTGATCGTGCAAGCAACGACGTTAAATCAACAGCTATTAGAAGAAGAACGCGAACAACTGTTGAGTGAAGTTCAGGAACGCATGACGCTGAGCGGACAACTTGACCCGATTCTCGCAGATAACAATACCGCAGCTGGTCGTCTGTGGGATATGAGCGCCGGTCAGCTTAAACGTGGCGACTATCAGTTGATTGTGAAATACGGTGAATTTCTTAACGAACAGCCGGAACTGAAACGCCTGGCAGAGCAGCTGGGGCGTTCCCGGGAAGCCAAATCAATACCGCGCAACGATGCGCAGATGGAAACCTTCCGCACCCTGGTGCGCGAACCGGCGACAGTTCCTGAGCAGGTTGATGGTCTGCAACAAAGCGATGATATTTTACGTCTCCTGCCGCCAGAACTGGCGACACTGGGGATAACGGAACTGGAGTATGAGTTTTACCGTCGGCTGGTGGAAAAACAGTTGCTCACCTATCGCCTGCACGGTGAGTCGTGGCGAGAAAAAGTGATCGAACGCCCGGTGGTGCATAAAGATTACGACGAACAGCCGCGCGGACCGTTTATTGTCTGCGTGGATACTTCCGGCTCAATGGGCGGCTTTAATGAACAGTGTGCGAAAGCGTTCTGCCTGGCCTTGATGCGCATTGCTCTCGCTGAAAACCGGCGCTGCTATATTATGTTATTTTCCACCGAGATCGTCCGTTATGAGCTTTCAGGCCCACAAGGCATCGAACAAGCAATCCGTTTTTTAAGCCAGCAGTTTCGTGGCGGCACCGATCTGGCCAGTTGTTTTCGCGCCATTATGGAACGCTTGCAAAGCCGGGAATGGTTTGATGCCGATGCGGTGGTGATTTCTGATTTTATCGCCCAGCGGTTGCCTGACGACGTGACGAGCAAAGTGAAAGAGTTGCAGCGGGTACATCAGCATCGCTTTCATGCCGTGGCGATGTCTGCACATGGCAAACCCGGCATCATGCGCATTTTCGATCATATCTGGCGCTTTGATACCGGGATGCGAAGCCGCCTGCTCAGACGCTGGCGGCGATAAATTATTACAGCAGAGAAGGGACGCTCTCGCGAACAGCTGCCGGCCATACACCACACTGAACCTGGCCGATATGTGGCAGTTGCAGCAGCAGCATGGTCAAACGAGACTGCCCGATACCGCCGCCGATGGTCTGCGGCATTTCACCGCGCAGCAGCGCCTGATGCCACTCCAGCTCCAGGCGATCTTCGTCACCGGTCAGCGCCAGCTGATGCTTCAGCGTGTTGGCATCCACGCGGATCCCCATGGAAGAAAGCTCAAACGCATCTTCCAGTACCGGGTTCCATACCAGAATATCGCCGTTCAGACCCGCATGGCCCAGCTCTGACGGGGTGCTCCAGTCATCATAATCCGGTGCGCGCACGTCGTGACGATGACCATCACTCAACTTGCCGCCAATCCCGACGAGGAATACCGCGCCAAGATCTTTCGCAATCGCCCGCTCACGCCCTTTGGCATCGAGATCCGGATAACGAGACAGTAACTCCTGGCTGTGTACGAAGTGGATCTGATCCGGCAGGAACGGTGCCAGGCCAAACTCTTCGCTAACCGCAGCTTCGGTTGCTTTAATTCCCGCCCAGATCGCCTCTACCGTGCTTTTCAGAGTCGAGAATTGACGCTCGCCGTCGCCCATTACGCGTTCCCAGTCCCACTGGTCAACATAGACCGAGTGCAGCGGGGAAAGACGGTCTTCATCGGGGCGAAGGGCTTTCATGTGCGTGTACAGCCCTTCGCCCGCGCTGAAGTCGTGTTGCCCTAAGGTCTGACGTTTCCATTTCGCCAGTGAATGAACCACTTCGAACTGGGCATCAGGCAGAGCTTTCACTTTTACCTGTACCGCTTTTTCACAGCCCGACAAGTTATCCTGCGTGCCATCCCCCACACGGCTAAGAATCGGCGCCTGGACTTCGATCAGCCCCAGACGTTCTTCCAGTTGACGAGAAAAGTGAGATTTCACGAAGCTAATTTGACGTTGTTTGGCAATGTAAGCGGTTTTCATTTTTTATACTCCTGCGTCCTGTTGCTTATGATTAAGCAACAAAAACCGACACACATGCAATAATCATTCAATAAAAAGCCTCACACACTTTTGATTCATTAAAAAAGAAGGCTAAAATAGAATGAATCATCAATCCGCATAAGAAAATCCTATGGAAAATTATCTAATCGACAATCTGGACCGTGGCATCCTGGAAGCATTAATGGGCAATGCGCGCACCGCTTACGCCGAACTGGCGAAACAATTTGGCGTCAGTCCGGGGACGATTCACGTTCGAGTAGAGAAAATGAAGCAGGCGGGGATCATTACCGGGGCGCGTATTGATGTCAGCCCGAAGCAGCTCGGTTATGACGTAGGCTGCTTTATCGGCATTATATTAAAGAGCGCCAAAGACTATCCTTCCGCGCTGGCGAAACTGGAAAGCCTTGATGAAGTCACTGAAGCCTATTACACCACCGGCCACTACAGCATCTTTATAAAAGTGATGTGCCGTTCGATCGACGCTCTCCAGCATGTACTTATCAACAAGATCCAAACAATTGATGAAATTCAGTCCACCGAGACATTGATCGTCCTGCAAAACCCGATCATGCGTACCATCAAGCCCTGATCGGCTTTTTTAATCCCATACTTTTCCACAGGTAGATCCCAACGCGTTCACAGCGTACAATACGCCACTCTTAATAAAGGTGGCGGTTTATGGCAGATATCACTCTTATCAGCGGCAGCACCCTCGGCGGTGCCGAATATGTGGCAGAACACCTGGCTGAAAAGCTGGAAGAGGCGGGTTTTACCACCGAAACGCTGCACGGTCCGCTGTTGGAAGATTTATCTGCCTCGGGGATCTGGCTGGTTATCAGCTCCACCCACGGTGCCGGAGATATTCCGGATAACCTTTCTCCTTTCTATGAAGCATTGCAGGAACAGAAGCCCGATCTTTCTGCGGTCCGCTTTGGCGCTATCGGTATTGGCAGTCGTGAATATGACACCTTTTGTGGGGCTATCGATAAACTCGAGGCTGAACTCAAAAATTCCGGTGCAAAACAGACAGGCGAAACACTGAAGATCAACATTCTTGATCACGACATTCCGGAAGATCCGGCAGAAGAATGGCTGGGATCGTGGATTAATTTACTCAAATAAGTATACAGATCGTGCGATCTACTGTGGATAACTCTGTCAGGAAGCTTGGATCAACCGGTAGTTATCCAAAGAACAACCGCTGTTCAGTTTTTGAGTTGTGTATAACCCCTCATTCTGATCCCAGCTTATACGGTCCAGGATCACCGATCATTCACAGTTAATGATCCTTTCCAGGTTGTTGATCTTAAAAGCCGGATCCTTGTTATCCACAGGGTAGTGCGATCCTAATAAGAGATCACAATAGAACAGATCTCTAAATAAATAGATCTTCTTTTTAATACCCAGGATCCCAGGTCTTTCTCAAGCCGACAAAGTTGAGTAGAATCCACGGCCCGGGCTTCAATCCATTTTCATACCGCGTTATGCGAGGCAATCACCATGTTTTATCCGGATCCTTTTGACGTCATCATCATTGGCGGGGGTCATGCAGGCACCGAGGCCGCGATGGCCGCGGCGCGTATGGGTCAACAGACTCTGCTTTTGACACACAATATCGACACTCTGGGGCAGATGAGCTGCAACCCGGCGATCGGCGGTATTGGGAAGGGACATCTGGTAAAAGAAGTGGATGCACTCGGCGGTCTGATGGCGAAAGCGATCGATCAGGCGGGTATCCAGTTTAGGATACTAAACGCAAGCAAGGGACCAGCGGTTCGCGCTACCCGTGCTCAGGCGGATCGTGTGCTCTACCGGCAGGCGGTACGTACGGCGCTGGAGAACCAACCGAACCTGATGATCTTCCAGCAGGCGGTTGAAGATCTTATTGTCGAAAACGATTGCGTGGTTGGTGCTGTTACCCAAATGGGACTGAAGTTCCGTGCCAAAGCCGTCGTGCTCACCGTTGGGACGTTCCTCGACGGTAAAATTCATATCGGTCTGGATAACTACAGCGGTGGTCGTGCTGGTGATCCGCCGTCCATTCCGCTCTCTCGCCGTTTGCGTGAACTGCCGCTGCGCGTTGGTCGTCTGAAAACCGGGACACCGCCGCGTATTGATGCGCGTACTATCGACTTCAGCGTGCTGGCGCAACAGCATGGCGATAACCCAATGCCGGTATTCTCGTTTATGGGTAATGCGTCCCAGCATCCACAGCAGGTGCCGTGTTATATCACCCATACCAACGAGAAAACCCATGATGTGATCCGCAGTAACCTCGATCGTAGCCCAATGTATGCAGGGGTGATCGAAGGTGTCGGCCCACGCTACTGCCCGTCGATCGAAGACAAAGTCATGCGCTTCGCCGACAGAAATCAGCATCAGATCTTCCTTGAACCGGAAGGGCTGACCTCAAACGAAATTTATCCGAACGGTATCTCCACCAGCCTGCCGTTCGATGTGCAGATGCAAATCGTCCGCTCCATGCAGGGGATGGAAAACGCGAAGATCGTGCGTCCGGGTTATGCCATTGAGTATGACTTCTTCGATCCACGCGACCTGAAACCGACGCTGGAGAGCAAGTTTATCCAGGGGCTGTTCTTTGCTGGTCAGATTAACGGCACTACCGGTTACGAAGAAGCCGCTGCGCAAGGTTTGCTGGCTGGTCTTAACGCTGCCCGTCTGTCTGCTGACAAAGAAGGTTGGGCTCCGACGCGTTCTCAGGCGTATCTCGGCGTACTGGTTGATGACCTGTGCACTTTAGGAACCAAAGAACCGTATCGTATGTTTACCTCGCGCGCAGAATATCGTCTGATGCTGCGCGAAGATAATGCAGATCTGCGTTTGACTGAAATCGGTCGTGAACTGGGCCTGGTGGATGACGAACGTTGGGCGCGCTTTAACGAGAAACTTGAGAATATCGAGCGTGAGCGTCAGCGCCTGAAATCGACCTGGGTAACCCCGTCGGCGGAAGCTGCAGCCGAAGTGAATGCTCACCTGACTGCGCCGCTTTCCCGTGAAGCCAGTGGTGAAGATCTGCTGCGTCGTCCGGAAATGACTTATGAAAAATTAACCACGCTGACGCCGTTTGCCCCTGCGTTGACAGACGAACAGGCGGCGGAACAGGTTGAGATTCAGGTTAAATACGAAGGTTATATCGCGCGCCAGCAAGATGAGATCGAAAAGCAGCTGCGTAACGAGAACACCCTGCTACCAGCGACGCTGGATTACCGCCAGGTATCCGGTCTTTCTAACGAAGTGATCGCCAAACTTAACGATCACAAACCGGCCTCTATCGGTCAGGCTTCGCGTATTTCTGGCGTCACGCCTGCGGCCATCTCCATTCTGCTGGTGTGGCTGAAAAAACAGGGTATGCTGCGTCGTAGCGCATAACGCATTAAAAATGCCTGGTAAGCACCCGCTTACCGGGCAACGCATCAAGAACAGGTAATCACCGTGCTCAACAAACTCACCTCTCTGCTGAAAGACGCAGGAATTTCGCTTACCGATCACCAGAAAAACCAGCTAATTGCCTACGTGAATATGCTGCATAAATGGAATAAAGCGTACAACCTGACTTCGGTCCGCGATCCTAATGAGATGCTGGTACGCCATATTCTCGATAGCATTGTGGTGGCACCGTATCTGCAAGGTGAACGGTTTATCGATGTCGGCACCGGACCAGGACTGCCTGGCATTCCACTCTCTATCGTACGTCCTGAAGCCCACTTCACGTTGTTGGATAGCCTTGGTAAACGCGTGCGTTTCCTTCGTCAGGTGCAACATGAGCTTAAACTGGAGAATATTGAGCCAGTACAGAGCAGGGTAGAAGAGTTTCCTTCTGAGCCGCCATTTGATGGCGTAATTAGCCGCGCTTTTGCCTCTCTGAACGATATGGTGAGCTGGTGCCACCATCTTCCTGGTGAGCAAGGTCGTTTCTACGCGCTGAAAGGCCAAATGCCGGAAGATGAAATCGCTTTGTTGCCCGAAGAATATCAGGTCGAATCAGTGGTTAAACTTCACGTTCCGGCCCTGGATGGCGAACGTCATCTGGTGGTGATTAAAGCAAATAAAATTTAATTTTTATCAAAAAAATCATAAAAAATTGACCGGTTAGACTGTTAACAACAACCAGGTTTTCTACTGATATAACTGGTTACATTTAACGCCACGTTCACTCTTTTGCATCAACAAAGTAACGTGGCTTTTTTTGGTAAGCAGAAAATAAGTCATAAGTGAAAATATCAGTCTGCTAAAAATCGGCGCTAAGAATCATCATTGGCTGTTAAAGCATTATTAAAAATGTCAATGGGTGGTTTTTGTTGTGTAAATGTCATTTATTAAAACAGTATCTGTTTTTAGACTGAAATATCATAAACTTGCAAAGGCATCATTTGCCAAGTAAATAAATATGCTGTGCGCGAACATGCTCAATATGTGATCTGAAGCACGCTTTATCACCAGTGTTTACGCGTTATTTACAGTTTTTCATGATCGAACATGGTTTGCAGAAAAGTCGCAATTGTATGCACTGGAAAAATATTTAAACATTTATTCACCTTTTGGCTACTTATTGTTTGAAATCACGGGGGCGCACCGTATAATTTGACCGCTTTTTGATGCTTGACTCTAAGCCTTAAAGAAAGTTTTATACGACACGCGGCATACCTCGAAGGGAGCAGGAGTGAAAAACGTGATGTCTGTGTCGCTCGTGAGTCGAAACGTTGCTCGGAAGCTTCTGCTCGTTCAGTTACTGGTGGTGATAGCAAGTGGATTGCTGTTCAGCCTCAAAGACCCCTTCTGGGGCGTCTCTGCAATAAGCGGGGGCCTGGCAGTCTTTCTGCCTAACGTTTTGTTTATGATATTTGCCTGGCGTCACCAGGCGCATACACCAGCGAAAGGCCGGGTGGCCTGGACATTCGCATTTGGCGAAGCTTTCAAAGTTCTGGCGATGTTGGTGTTACTGGTGGTGGCGTTGGCGGTTTTAAAGGCGGTATTCTTGCCGCTGATCGTTACGTGGGTTTTGGTGCTGGTGGTTCAGATACTGGCACCGGCTGTAATTAACAACAAAGGGTAAAAGGCATCATGGCTTCAGAAAATATGACGCCGCAGGATTACATAGGACACCACCTGAACAACCTTCAGCTGGACCTGCGTACATTCTCGCTGGTGGATCCACATAACCCCCCAGCCACCTTCTGGACAATCAATATTGACTCCATGTTCTTCTCGGTGGTGCTGGGTCTGTTGTTCCTGGTTTTATTCCGTAGCGTAGCCAAAAAGGCGACCAGCGGTGTGCCAGGTAAGTTTCAGACCGCGATTGAGCTGGTGATCGGCTTTGTTAATGGTAGCGTGAAAGACATGTACCATGGCAAAAGCAAGCTGATTGCTCCGCTGGCCCTGACGATCTTCGTCTGGGTATTCCTGATGAACCTGATGGATTTACTGCCTATCGACCTGCTGCCGTACATTGCTGAACATGTACTGGGTCTGCCTGCACTGCGTGTGGTTCCGTCTGCGGACGTGAACGTAACGCTGTCTATGGCACTGGGTGTATTTATCCTGATTCTGTTCTACAGCATCAAAATGAAAGGCATCGGCGGCTTCACGAAAGAGTTGACGCTGCAGCCGTTCAATCACTGGGCGTTCATTCCTGTCAACTTAATCCTTGAAGGGGTAAGCCTGCTGTCCAAACCAGTTTCACTCGGTTTGCGACTGTTCGGTAACATGTATGCCGGTGAGCTGATTTTCATTCTGATTGCTGGTCTGTTGCCGTGGTGGTCACAGTGGATCCTGAATGTGCCGTGGGCCATTTTCCACATCCTGATCATTACGCTGCAAGCCTTCATCTTCATGGTTCTGACGATCGTCTATCTGTCGATGGCGTCTGAAGAACATTAATTTACCAACACTACTACGTTTTAACTGAAACAAACTGGAGACTGTCATGGAAAACCTGAATATGGATCTGCTGTACATGGCTGCCGCTGTGATGATGGGTCTGGCGGCAATCGGTGCTGCGATCGGTATCGGCATCCTCGGGGGTAAATTCCTGGAAGGCGCAGCGCGTCAACCTGATCTGATTCCTCTGCTGCGTACTCAGTTCTTTATCGTTATGGGTCTGGTGGATGCTATCCCGATGATCGCTGTAGGTCTGGGTCTGTACGTGATGTTCGCTGTCGCGTAGTAAGCGTTGCTTTTATTTAAAGAGCAATATCAGAACGTTAACTAAATAGAGGCATTGTGCTGTGAATCTTAACGCAACAATCCTCGGCCAGGCCATCGCGTTTGTCCTGTTCGTTCTGTTCTGCATGAAGTACGTATGGCCGCCATTAATGGCAGCCATCGAAAAACGTCAAAAAGAAATTGCTGACGGCCTTGCTTCCGCAGAACGAGCACATAAGGACCTTGACCTTGCAAAGGCCAGCGCGACCGACCAGCTGAAAAAAGCGAAAGCGGAAGCCCAGGTAATCATCGAGCAGGCGAACAAACGCCGCTCGCAGATTCTGGACGAAGCGAAAGCTGAGGCAGAACAGGAACGTACTAAAATCGTGGCCCAGGCGCAGGCGGAAATTGAAGCCGAGCGTAAACGTGCCCGTGAAGAGCTGCGTAAGCAAGTTGCTATCCTGGCTGTTGCTGGCGCCGAGAAGATCATCGAACGTTCCGTGGATGAAGCTGCTAACAGCGACATCGTGGATAAACTTGTCGCTGAACTGTAAGGAGGGAGGGGCTGATGTCTGAATTTATTACGGTAGCTCGCCCCTACGCCAAAGCAGCTTTTGACTTTGCCGTCGAACACCAAAGTGTAGAACGCTGGCAGGACATGCTGGCGTTTGCCGCCGAGGTAACCAAAAACGAACAAATGGCAGAGCTTCTCTCTGGCGCGCTTGCGCCAGAAACGCTCGCCGAGTCGTTTATCGCAGTTTGTGGTGAGCAACTGGACGAAAACGGTCAGAACCTGATTCGGGTTATGGCTGAGAATGGTCGTCTTAACGCGCTCCCGGATGTTCTGGAGCAGTTTATTCACCTGCGTGCCGTGAGTGAGGCTACCGCTGAGGTAGACGTCATTTCCGCTGCCGCACTGAGTGAACAACAGCTCGCGAAAATTTCTGCTGCGATGGAAAAACGTCTGTCACGCAAAGTTAAGCTGAATTGCAAAATCGATAAGTCTGTAATGGCAGGCGTTATCATCCGAGCGGGTGATATGGTCATTGATGGCAGCGTACGCGGTCGTCTTGAGCGCCTTGCAGACGTCTTGCAGTCTTAAGGGGACTGGAGCATGCAACTGAATTCCACCGAAATCAGCGAACTGATCAAGCAGCGCATTGCTCAGTTCAATGTTGTGAGTGAAGCTCACAACGAAGGTACTATTGTTTCTGTAAGTGACGGTGTTATCCGCATTCACGGCCTGGCCGATTGTATGCAGGGTGAAATGATCTCCCTGCCGGGTAACCGTTACGCTATCGCACTGAACCTCGAGCGCGACTCTGTAGGTGCGGTTGTTATGGGTCCGTACGCTGACCTTGCCGAAGGCATGAAAGTTAAGTGTACTGGCCGTATCCTGGAAGTTCCGGTTGGCCGTGGCCTGCTGGGCCGTGTGGTTAACACTCTGGGTGCACCAATCGACGGTAAAGGTCCGCTGGATCACGACGGCTTCTCTGCTGTAGAAGCAATCGCTCCGGGCGTTATCGAACGTCAGTCCGTAGATCAGCCGGTACAGACCGGTTATAAAGCCGTTGACTCCATGATCCCAATCGGTCGTGGTCAGCGTGAATTGATCATCGGTGACCGTCAGACCGGTAAAACCGCACTGGCTATCGATGCCATCATCAACCAGCGCGATTCCGGTATCAAATGTATCTATGTCGCTATCGGCCAGAAAGCGTCCACCATTTCTAACGTGGTACGTAAACTGGAAGAGCACGGCGCACTGGCTAACACCATCGTTGTGGTAGCAACCGCGTCTGAATCCGCTGCACTGCAATACCTGGCACCGTACGCTGGTTGCGCAATGGGCGAATACTTCCGTGACCGCGGTGAAGATGCGCTGATCATTTACGATGACCTGTCTAAACAGGCTGTTGCTTACCGTCAGATCTCCCTGCTGCTCCGTCGTCCGCCAGGACGTGAAGCATTCCCGGGCGACGTATTCTACCTCCACTCTCGTCTGCTGGAGCGTGCTGCGCGTGTTAACGCCGAATACGTTGAAGCCTTCACCAAAGGTGAAGTGAAAGGGAAAACCGGTTCTCTGACTGCGCTGCCGATTATCGAAACTCAGGCGGGTGACGTTTCTGCGTTCGTTCCAACCAACGTAATCTCCATTACCGATGGTCAGATCTTCCTGGAAACCAACCTGTTCAACGCCGGTATTCGTCCTGCGGTTAACCCGGGTATTTCCGTATCCCGTGTTGGTGGTGCAGCACAGACCAAGATCATGAAAAAACTGTCCGGTGGTATCCGTACCGCTCTGGCACAGTATCGTGAACTGGCAGCGTTCTCTCAGTTTGCATCCGACCTTGACGATGCAACACGTAAACAGCTTGACCACGGTCAGAAAGTGACCGAACTGCTGAAACAGAAACAGTATGCGCCGATGTCCGTAGCGCAACAGTCTCTGGTTCTGTTCGCAGCAGAACGTGGTTACCTGGCGGATGTTGAACTGTCGAAAATCGGCAGCTTCGAAGCCGCTCTGCTGGCTTACGTCGACCGTGATCACGCTCCGTTGATGCAAGAGATCAACCAGACCGGTGGCTACAACGACGAAATCGAAGGCAAGCTGAAAGGCATCCTCGATTCCTTCAAAGCAACCCAATCCTGGTAACGTCTGGCGGCTTGCCTTAGGGCAGGCCGCAAGGCATTGAGGAGAAGCTCATGGCCGGCGCAAAAGAGATACGTAGTAAGATCGCAAGCGTCCAGAACACGCAAAAGATCACTAAAGCGATGGAGATGGTCGCCGCTTCCAAAATGCGTAAATCGCAGGATCGCATGGCGGCCAGCCGTCCTTATGCAGAAACCATGCGCAAAGTGATTGGTCACCTTGCACACGGTAATCTGGAATATAAGCACCCTTACCTGGAAGACCGCGACGTTAAACGCGTGGGCTACCTGGTGGTGTCGACCGACCGTGGTTTGTGCGGTGGTTTGAACATTAACCTGTTCAAAAAACTGCTGGCGGAAATGAAGACCTGGACCGACAAAGGCGTTCAATGCGACCTCGCAATGATCGGCTCGAAAGGCGTGTCGTTCTTCAACTCCGTGGGCGGCAATGTTGTTGCCCAGGTCACCGGCATGGGGGATAACCCTTCCCTGTCCGAACTGATCGGTCCGGTAAAAGTGATGTTGCAGGCCTACGACGAAGGCCGTCTGGACAAGCTTTACATTGTCAGCAACAAATTTATTAACACCATGTCTCAGGTTCCGACCATCAGCCAGCTGCTGCCGTTACCGGCATCAGATGATGATGATCTGAAACATAAATCCTGGGATTACCTGTACGAACCCGATCCGAAGGCGTTGCTGGATACCCTGCTGCGTCGTTATGTCGAATCTCAGGTTTATCAGGGCGTGGTTGAAAACCTGGCCAGCGAGCAGGCCGCCCGTATGGTGGCGATGAAAGCCGCGACCGACAATGGCGGCAGCCTGATTAAAGAGCTGCAGTTGGTATACAACAAAGCTCGTCAGGCCAGCATTACTCAGGAACTCACCGAGATCGTCTCGGGGGCCGCCGCGGTTTAAACAGGTTATTTCGTAGAGGATTTAAGATGGCTACTGGAAAGATTGTCCAGGTAATCGGCGCCGTAGTTGACGTCGAATTCCCTCAGGATGCCGTACCGCGCGTGTACGATGCTCTTGAGGTGCAAAATGGTAATGAGCGTCTGGTGCTGGAAGTTCAGCAGCAGCTCGGCGGCGGTATCGTGCGTACCATCGCAATGGGTTCCTCCGACGGTCTGCGTCGCGGTCTGGATGTAAAAGACCTCGAACACCCGATCGAAGTCCCGGTAGGTAAAGCGACTCTGGGCCGTATCATGAACGTACTGGGTGAACCGGTCGACATGAAAGGCGAGATCGGTGAAGAAGAGCGTTGGGCAATTCACCGCGCAGCACCTTCCTACGAAGAGCTGTCAAACTCTCAGGAACTGCTGGAAACCGGTATCAAAGTTATCGACCTGATGTGTCCGTTCGCTAAGGGCGGTAAAGTTGGTCTGTTCGGTGGTGCGGGTGTAGGTAAAACCGTAAACATGATGGAGCTTATTCGTAACATCGCGATCGAGCACTCCGGTTACTCTGTGTTTGCGGGCGTAGGTGAACGTACTCGTGAGGGTAACGACTTCTACCACGAAATGACCGACTCCAACGTTATCGACAAAGTATCCCTGGTGTATGGCCAGATGAACGAGCCGCCGGGAAACCGTCTGCGCGTTGCTCTGACCGGTCTGACCATGGCTGAGAAATTCCGTGACGAAGGTCGTGACGTTCTGCTGTTCGTTGACAACATCTATCGTTACACCCTGGCCGGTACGGAAGTATCCGCACTGCTGGGCCGTATGCCTTCAGCGGTAGGTTATCAGCCGACCCTGGCGGAAGAGATGGGCGTTCTGCAGGAACGTATCACCTCCACCAAAACTGGTTCTATCACCTCCGTACAGGCGGTATACGTACCTGCGGATGACTTGACTGACCCGTCTCCGGCAACCACCTTTGCGCACCTTGACGCAACCGTGGTACTGAGCCGTCAGATCGCGTCTCTGGGTATCTACCCGGCCGTTGACCCGCTGGACTCCACCAGCCGTCAGCTGGACCCGCTGGTGGTTGGTCAGGAACACTACGACACCGCGCGTGGCGTTCAGTCCATCCTGCAACGTTATCAGGAACTGAAAGACATCATCGCCATCCTGGGTATGGATGAACTGTCTGAAGAAGACAAACTGGTGGTAGCGCGTGCTCGTAAGATCCAGCGCTTCCTGTCCCAGCCTTTCTTCGTGGCAGAAGTATTCACCGGTTCTCCGGGTAAATACGTCTCCCTGAAAGACACCATCCGTGGCTTTAAAGGCATCATGGAAGGCGAATACGATCACCTGCCGGAGCAGGCGTTCTACATGGTCGGTTCCATCGAAGAAGCTGTGGAAAAAGCCAAAAAACTTTAACGCCTTAATCGGAGGGTGATATGGCAATGACTTACCACCTGGACGTCGTCAGCGCAGAGCAACAAATGTTCTCTGGTCTGGTCGAGAAAATCCAGGTAACGGGTAGCGAAGGTGAACTGGGGATCTACCCTGGCCACGCACCGCTGCTCACCGCCATTAAGCCTGGTATGATTCGCATCGTGAAACAGCACGGTCACGAAGAGTTTATCTATCTGTCTGGCGGCATTCTTGAAGTGCAGCCTGGCAACGTGACCGTTCTGGCCGACACCGCAATTCGCGGCCAGGATCTCGACGAAGCGCGAGCCATGGAAGCGAAACGTAAGGCTGAAGAGCACATTAGCAGCTCTCACGGCGACGTAGATTACGCTCAGGCGTCTGCGGAACTGGCCAAAGCGATCGCGCAGCTGCGCGTTATCGAGTTGACCAAAAAAGCGATGTAACACCGGCTTGAAAAGCACAAAAGCCAGTCTGGTAACAGGCTGGCTTTTTTTTACGCGTATTGACCCGTCCTGAAGAGCGTTCACATAGATCCTGCTGATATAAAACACCCTGTTTTCCCGTTTATTCATTGATCGAAATAAGAGCAAAAACATCCACCTGACGCTTAAATGAAGGTACTGCCTTAATTTTCTGCAGACAAAAGGTGTGACGATGGTCGAAAATGGCGCTTTCGTCAGCGGGGATAATCCGTTATTGAACAATTTATCCTCTGTCCATTTCACGATGAAAAAAATGTAGTTTTTTCAAGGTGAAGCGGTTTAAATTCGTTCTCAAATTACAGTCAGGACGCGTATGTTGAATAATGCTATGAGCGTAGTGATCCTTGCCGCAGGCAAAGGCACGCGCATGTATTCCGATCTTCCGAAAGTGCTGCATACCCTTGCCGGGAAAGCGATGGTTCAGCATGTCATTGATGCTGCGAATGAATTAGGCGCAGCGCACGTTCACCTGGTGTACGGTCACGGCGGCGATCTGCTTAAACAGGCGCTGAAAGATGACAACCTGAACTGGGTGCTTCAGGCAGAACAGCTGGGTACAGGTCATGCGATGCAGCAGGCCGCACCTTTCTTTGCCGATGATGAAGACATTTTAATGCTCTACGGCGACGTGCCGCTGATCTCTGTCGAAACACTCCAGCGCCTGCGTGATGCTAAACCGCAGGGTGGCATTGGTCTGCTGACGGTAAAACTGGATGATCCGACCGGTTATGGACGTATCACCCGTGAAAACGGCAAAGTTACCGGCATTGTTGAGCACAAAGACGCCACCGACGAGCAGCGTCAGATTCAGGAGATCAACACCGGCATTCTGATTGCCAACGGCGCAGATATGAAACGCTGGCTGGCGAAGCTGACCAACAATAACGCTCAGGGTGAATACTACATCACCGACATTATTGCGCTGGCGTATCAGGAAGGGCGTGAAATCGTCGCCGTTCATCCGCAACGTTTAAGCGAAGTAGAAGGCGTGAATAACCGCCTGCAACTCTCCCGACTGGAGCGCGTTTACCAGTCCGAACAGGCTGAAAAACTGCTGTTAGCAGGCGTTATGCTGCGCGATCCGGCGCGTTTTGATCTGCGCGGTACGCTTACTCACGGGCGCGATGTTGAAATTGATACTAACGTTATCATCGAGGGCAACGTGACTCTCGGTCATCGCGTGAAAATCGGCACCGGTTGTGTGATTAAAAACAGCGTGATTGGCGATGATTGCGAAATCAGTCCGTATACCGTTGTGGAAGACGCGAATCTGGCAGCGGCCTGTACTATTGGCCCGTTTGCCCGTCTGCGTCCTGGTGCTGAGTTGCTGGAAGGTGCACACGTTGGTAACTTCGTTGAGATGAAAAAAGCGCGTCTGGGTAAAGGCTCGAAAGCCGGGCATCTGACTTACCTGGGCGATGCGGAAATTGGCGATAACGTTAACATCGGCGCGGGAACCATTACCTGCAACTACGACGGTGCGAATAAATTTAAGACAATTATCGGCGACGATGTGTTTGTCGGTTCCGACACTCAGCTGGTGGCCCCGGTAACAGTAGGCAAAGGCGCGACCATTGCTGCGGGTACAACTGTGACGCGTAATGTCGGCGAAAACGCCCTGGCGATCAGCCGTGTGCCGCAGACTCAAAAAGAAGGCTGGCGTCGTCCGGTAAAGAAAAAGTAATTCTGGCTGGGAAATCCGGTCATATGGGATGAGGAGATAACATAATCTCCCGCCCACAAGCAGTAACTATAAAAATAACCCCACTCTCTACAAGGCTCGGGGCGCCCGAAAAAACGGGCATACAGGTTGACCGACAACGATATAAATCGGAATCAAAAACTATGTGTGGAATTGTTGGCGCGATCGCGCAACGTGATGTAGCAGAAATCCTTCTTGAAGGTTTACGTCGTCTGGAATACCGCGGATATGACTCTGCCGGTCTGGCCGTTGTTGATGCAGAAGGTCATATGACCCGCCTGCGTCGCCTCGGTAAAGTCCAGATGCTGGCTCAGGCAGCGGAAGAACATCCTCTGCATGGCGGCACCGGTATTGCTCACACTCGCTGGGCGACCCACGGTGAACCTTCAGAAGCTAACGCGCATCCGCATGTTTCTGAACACATTGTGGTGGTGCATAACGGCATCATCGAAAACCATGAACCGCTGCGTGAAGAGTTAAAAGCGCGTGGCTATACCTTCGTTTCTGAAACCGACACCGAAGTGATTGCACATTTGGTGAACTGGGAGCTGAAACAAGGCGGTACTCTGCGTGAGGCTGTTCTGCGTGCTATCCCGCAACTGCGTGGTGCGTACGGTACAGTGATCATGGACTCCCGTCACCCGGATACCCTGCTGGCGGCACGTTCTGGTAGCCCGCTGGTGATTGGTCTGGGCATGGGCGAAAACTTTATCGCTTCTGACCAGCTGGCGTTGCTGCCGGTGACCCGTCGCTTTATCTTCCTTGAAGAGGGCGATATTGCGGAAATCACTCGCCGTTCGGTAAACATCTTCGATAAAACTGGCGCGGAAGTAAAACGTCAGGATATCGAATCCAATCTGCAATATGACGCGGGCGATAAAGGTATTTACCGCCACTATATGCAGAAAGAGATCTACGAACAGCCGAACGCGATCAAAAACACCCTTACCGGGCGCATCAGCCACGGTCAGGTAGATTTGAGCGAGTTGGGACCGAACGCCGACGAACTGCTGTCGAAGGTTGAGCATATTCAGATCCTCGCCTGTGGTACTTCTTATAACTCCGGTATGGTTTCCCGCTACTGGTTTGAATCGCTGGCAGGTATTCCGTGCGACGTCGAAATCGCTTCTGAATTCCGCTATCGCAAATCTGCCGTGCGCCGTAACAGCCTGATGATCACCTTGTCACAGTCTGGCGAAACCGCGGATACCCTGGCGGGCCTGCGTCTGTCAAAAGAGCTGGGTTACCTTGGTTCACTGGCAATCTGTAACGTTCCGGGTTCTTCTCTGGTGCGCGAATCCGATCTGGCGCTCATGACCAATGCCGGTACGGAAATTGGCGTGGCGTCCACTAAAGCATTCACCACCCAGTTAACCGTGCTGTTGATGCTGGTGGCGAAGCTGTCTCGTCTGAAAGGTCTGGATGCCTCCATTGAACATGACATCGTGCATGGTCTGCAGGCGCTGCCGAGCCGTATTGAGCAGATGCTGTCTCAGGACAAACGCATTGAAGCACTGGCAGAAGATTTCTCTGACAAACATCACGCGCTGTTCCTGGGCCGTGGCGATCAGTACCCAATCGCGCTGGAAGGCGCATTGAAGCTGAAAGAGATCTCTTACATTCACGCTGAAGCCTACGCTGCAGGCGAACTGAAACACGGTCCGCTGGCACTGATTGATGCCGATATGCCGGTTATCGTCGTTGCACCGAACAACGAATTGCTGGAAAAACTGAAATCCAACATTGAAGAAGTTCGCGCGCGTGGCGGTCAGTTGTATGTCTTCGCCGATCAGGATGCGGGTTTTGTAAGTAGCGATAACATGCACATCATCGAGATGCCGCATGTGGAAGAGGTGATTGCACCGATCTTCTACACCGTTCCGCTGCAGCTGCTGGCTTACCACGTTGCGCTGATCAAAGGCACCGACGTTGACCAGCCGCGTAACCTGGCAAAATCGGTTACGGTTGAGTAATAAATGGATGCCCTGCGTAAGCGGGGCATTTTTCTTCCTGTTATGTTTTTAATCAAACATCCTGCCAACTCAATGTGACAAACCGTCATCTTCGGCTACTTTTTCTCTGTCACAGAATGAAAATTTTTCTGTCATCTCTTCGTTATTAATATTTGTAATTAACTGAATATAAACGCTTATTTAAATCAGACTGAAGACTTTATCTCTCTGTCATAAAACTGTCATAAACCTTACATATAACTGTCACCTGTTTGTCCTATTTTGCTTCTCGTAGCCAACAAACAATGCTTTATGAATCCTCCCAGGAGACATTATGAAAGTTATGCGTACCACCGTCGCAACTGTTGTCGCCGCGACCTTATCGATGAGTGCTTTCTCTGTGTTTGCAGAAGCAAGCCTGACAGGTGCAGGTGCAACCTTCCCTGCGCCGGTGTATGCCAAATGGGCTGACACTTACCAGAAAGAAACCGGTAATAAAGTTAACTACCAGGGTATCGGTTCTTCCGGTGGCGTAAAACAGATTATCGCTAATACCGTTGATTTTGGTGCCTCTGACGCGCCGCTGTCTGACGAAAAACTGGCTCAGGAAGGCCTGTTCCAGTTCCCGACCGTGATTGGCGGCGTGGTACTGGCGGTTAACCTGCCGGGTCTGAAATCAGGCGAGCTGGTGCTGGATGGTAAAACCCTTGGTGACATCTACCTCGGCAAAATCAAGAAGTGGGATGATGAAGCCATCGCCAAACTGAATCCGGGTCTGAAACTGCCGTCACAGAACATTGCTGTAGTACGCCGCGCAGATGGCTCCGGGACGTCCTTCGTCTTCACCAGCTACCTGGCGAAAGTGAACGAAGAGTGGAAAAACAACGTTGGTACGGGCTCTACCGTAAAATGGCCGATTGGTCTGGGCGGTAAAGGTAACGACGGTATCGCCGCGTTCGTTCAGCGTCTGCCGGGTGCAATTGGTTACGTTGAATATGCTTACGCGAAGCAGAACAACCTGGCGTATACCAAACTGATCTCCGCTGATGGTAAACCGGTTAGTCCGACCGAAGAAAACTTCGCTAATGCAGCAAAAGGCGCAGACTGGAGCAAAACATTCGCTCAGGATCTGACTAACCAGAAAGGCGAAGATGCATGGCCTATTACCTCAACCACGTTCATTCTGATCCACAAAGATCAGAAGAAACCAGAACAAGGCACCGAAGTGCTGAAGTTCTTCGACTGGGCATACAAAACCGGGGCTAAACAGGCGAACGACCTGGATTACGCCAGCCTGCCGGATAGCGTAGTTGAACAGGTTCGTGCTGCGTGGAAGACCAATATTAAAGACAGTAGCGGTAAGCCGCTGTACTAATAAAACTCCAGGCCGGGTACGGTGTTTTACGCCGCATCCGGCATTACAAAATGACTTTGTAAACGCGTTTAACTGAAGAGTAACTTATGGCTGCAACCAAGCCTGCTTTTAACCCACCGGGTAAAAAGGGCGACATAATTTTCAGCGTGCTGGTAAAACTGGCGGCGCTGATTGTGCTATTGATGTTGGGTGGCATTATTGTCTCTCTGATCATCTCCTCCTGGCCGAGCATTCAGAAATTTGGTCTGGCTTTCCTGTGGACCAAAGAGTGGGATGCGCCGAACGATATCTACGGGGCGCTCGTGCCGATCTACGGTACGCTGGTGACCTCGTTTATCGCGCTGCTGATCGCCGTCCCGGTGAGTTTCGGTATCGCCCTGTTCCTGACCGAGCTTGCGCCTGGCTGGCTGAAGCGCCCGCTGGGTATCGCCATTGAGCTGCTGGCAGCCATTCCAAGTATCGTTTACGGCATGTGGGGCCTGTTTATCTTTGCGCCGCTGTTCGCCGTTTACTTCCAGGAGCCGGTTGGCAATATCATGTCGAATATCCCGATTGTTGGCGCGCTGTTCTCCGGCCCGGCCTTTGGTATCGGTATCCTCGCGGCAGGCGTGATCCTCGCCATCATGATTATTCCGTACATTGCGGCGGTAATGCGCGATGTGTTCGAGCAAACCCCGGTAATGATGAAAGAGTCGGCCTACGGTATCGGTTGCACCACCTGGGAAGTTATCTGGCGTATCGTTCTTCCGTTCACCAAAAATGGTGTTATCGGCGGCATTATGCTGGGTCTGGGGCGCGCGCTCGGTGAAACCATGGCGGTGACCTTTATCATCGGTAACACCTACCAGCTCGACAGCGCCTCGCTGTACATGCCGGGCAACAGTATCACCTCTGCGCTGGCCAACGAATTTGCGGAAGCGGAATCCGGTCTGCACGTTGCCGCACTGATGGAACTGGGCCTGATCCTGTTTGTGATTACCTTCATCGTCCTCGCCGCATCGAAGTTTATGATTATGCGCCTGGCTAAGAATGAGGGGGCACGTTAATGGCTATGGTTGAAATGCAAACCACTGCGGCGCTGGCAGAATCCCGCCGCAAAATGCAGGCGCGTCGTCGCCTCAAAAACCGTATTGCACTGACGCTCTCAATGGCGACGATGGCCTTCGGCCTGTTCTGGCTGATCTGGATTTTAATGTCCACCATCACTCGCGGTATCGATGGTATGTCGCTGGCGCTGTTCACCGAAATGACGCCGCCGCCAAATACGGAAGGCGGTGGTCTGGCGAACGCCCTGGCGGGTAGCGGCCTGTTAATTTTGTGGGCCACGGTATTCGGTACGCCGCTGGGCATTATGGCGGGGATTTATCTGGCGGAATATGGTCGTAAATCCTGGCTGGCAGAAGTGATTCGCTTCATTAACGACATTCTGCTCTCCGCACCGTCGATTGTGGTTGGTCTGTTTGTTTACACCATCGTGGTGGCGCAGATGGAGCACTTCTCCGGCTGGGCGGGCGTGATTGCGCTGGCGCTGTTGCAGGTGCCGATTGTTATCCGCACCACCGAGAACATGCTGAAACTGGTGCCAGACAGCCTGCGTGAAGCGGCTTATGCGCTGGGTACGCCGAAGTGGAAGATGATCTCCGCGATCACGCTGAAAGCGTCGGTGTCCGGGATCATGACCGGTATTCTGCTGGCGATTGCCCGTATTGCCGGTGAAACCGCGCCGCTGCTGTTTACCGCGCTCTCCAACCAGTTCTGGAGCACGGACATGATGCAGCCGATCGCCAACCTGCCGGTGACGATCTTTAAGTTTGCGATGAGCCCGTTTGCGGAATGGCAACAACTGGCCTGGGCCGGGGTGTTGATCATTACCCTGTGCGTCCTGCTGCTGAACATTCTGGCGCGCGTTGTTTTTGCGAAGAATAAACACGGTTAACACTTTGCTGGATGCGGCGTAAACGCCTGATCCGGCCTACGGTAAGCCTGATTAGCGAAGAGCATCAGGCACGATGAGGAAAAGATTGCAATGAGTATGGTTGAAACTGCCCCGAGTAAAATTCAGGTTCGTAATTTGAACTTCTACTACGGCAAATTCCATGCCCTGAAAAACATCAACCTGGATATCGCCAAAAACCAGGTTACGGCGTTTATCGGGCCGTCCGGCTGCGGTAAATCGACGCTGCTGCGTACCTTCAATAAGATGTTTGAACTGTACCCGGAACAGCGTGCGGAAGGTGAAATTCTGCTCGATGGCGACAACATCCTGACCAACTCTCAGGATATCGCCCTGCTGCGTGCGAAAGTGGGCATGGTGTTCCAGAAACCGACGCCGTTCCCGATGTCCATCTATGACAACATCGCCTTTGGTGTGCGTCTGTTTGAGAAGCTCTCCCGTGCCGACATGGACGAGCGCGTGCAGTGGGCATTGACCAAAGCCGCATTGTGGAACGAAACCAAAGATAAATTGCACCAGAGCGGTTACTCTCTCTCTGGTGGTCAGCAACAGCGTCTGTGTATTGCGCGTGGTATCGCCATTCGCCCGGAAGTGCTACTGCTCGACGAACCATGTTCGGCGCTCGACCCTATCTCTACCGGGCGTATTGAAGAGCTGATCACCGAACTGAAGCAGGATTACACCGTAGTGATCGTCACCCACAACATGCAGCAGGCTGCGCGTTGTTCCGACCACACGGCGTTTATGTACCTGGGCGAATTGATTGAGTTCAGCAACACGGACGATCTGTTCACCAAGCCAGCGAAGAAACAAACAGAAGACTACATCACCGGTCGTTACGGTTGATTCAGGAGTGCGTTATGGACAGTCTCAATCTTAATAAACATATTTCCGGCCAGTTCAATGCCGAACTGGAAAGCATCCGCACGCAGGTGATGACCATGGGCGGCATGGTGGAGCAGCAGCTTTCTGACGCGATCACCGCAATGCACAACCAGGACAGCGATCTGGCGAAGCGCGTCATCGAAGGCGACAAAAACGTCAACATGATGGAAGTGGCGATCGATGAAGCCTGTGTGCGCATTATCGCCAAACGTCAGCCGACGGCGAGCGACCTGCGTCTGGTTATGGTGATCAGTAAAACCATTGCCGAACTGGAGCGTATTGGCGATGTGGCGGACAAAATCTGCCGTACTGCGCTGGAGAAATTCTCCCAGCAGCATCAGCCGTTGCTGGTAAGTCTGGAGTCGCTGGGCCGTCATACCATCCAGATGCTGCACGACGTGCTCGACGCGTTCGCGCGGATGGACATTGACGAAGCGGTACGTATTTATCGTGAAGATAAAAAAGTCGATCAGGAGTACGAAGGTATTGTTCGTCAACTGATGACCTACATGATGGAAGATTCGCGCACCATTCCAAGCGTACTTACCGCGCTATTCTGCGCACGTTCAATCGAACGTATCGGCGACCGCTGCCAGAATATCTGTGAGTTTATCTTCTACTACGTGAAAGGTCAGGATTTCCGTCATGTAGGCGGTGATGAGCTGGATAAACTGCTGGCCGGAAAAGACCCGAAAGAGTAACGCTAACTGTAGGTCAGATAAGGCTTTTACGCCGAATCTGGCAATCAGCCCGGTCATACATAGTTACCGGGCTGATAAACTTTCTCCCTGAAATATTGCCACACAAACTCACCTCGAAACTCTCCCCAGTGCAATGCAAATATATTATTTCATTTGGATTATTTTACTTTTAATGTAGTGCCCCGCTATAAAAACATTTTTATTATTCCTTTCATTTATATCGCTGCCTGCACAGAGAATGGAAAAGAAAACAAAAACCAGGGTAAAAGCCCTATATCGAAACATAAAAAATGAGCGATTTTTTACAGTATTCATAGGTGGTTTAGTCATAATCGTAGCAAACCAACACCCAAGTATGCTTTTTTAAGACAAATCGGCAATGTGTTGTGCTCGGGCGAATAAATATTGTGTTCAGGAGAAATGATTATGGCTATATCATCATATAATACAGTTACAGATAATTTTTCTACGCTGACTAAAATGACAGATGAAAATAATAGATTACAAAAAAAGTCAGAAAAATTTTGTTTGTCTGTTGGTAATGAGGAGAAGTATTCAATAACCCATAAAGATATAACAAACCTTATAACTGGTGATAGACAATCTTTTCTTAAACTCACTCTTTGGGAATTTATACTCGATCTCTTTCCCATGTATCATATTAAGGAGGCTAAAGAAACAATTGTAGAATTTGTAACGAAAACTGAGGACAAAGTTAAGAGATTTGAGAGAATTAAATATCTCGCCATTCCAGAAGAAAAATGGCGCTTTAGTGCGACTACAGAATTTACAGTAGATGAGAATAAAGATATTATTGTTAGTAGAGTATTTAAAATAAATATTAACTCGAAAGATCATCATAATGAAGCTGAAGAAAATAAAATACATTCTGTATTTTCAGAAGTACTCAGCTTGGATATTTATAAGCATGATATACAATTTGACGAGAAGGCTTTACAATCAGGGATATTGAAAATGCAGTTCCCTAATGATAATGAAAAGCTAAGCGTATATTTAAAAAATAAAATCCCCTTTGAAAATATGACAATTGATTTATCTGCACTGAAAAAAGATGTTCTGGTATCGCTAAAACAGTGTCACTTTAAAAATATGACATTCACTGGTAATATATCTTACGAGAACCTTAATGGCCCAGTATTTGAAAATTGTTTTTTTGATAGTTGTAATTTCGAGAATGTGTCCCTTGTTGGCTTTGATAAAGTGACCTGTGAAAGCTATGACGTTCTTTGTAACGTAAGACCAAATAATAAAATACCGATTTACGGTATGTTTAAAGGGTGTTTTTTGTATCAATGCGAAATGAAAAATTTCAAGATAGAGACATCAAAAATATACTCTATAAATCAAGATCCCCAAAAAGGGGGTAAGAAAGTCGGTGCATATCTGTTTATGCAGTCATTTGTATATGAAAGCAATCTTCAAGATGGAGACTGTAAAGAAGCAAGTGTTATTGCAAGTGGATTATTATCTTGCAAGATAGCAAAGCTTAATGGTGCTGGAATGGATTTCATAGAAACTTCGTTTTATAGAAACACTAGAGATCGTTTTAGTAATAGTAATAATTTTTATGATTGTAATTTTCGTGATGTTAATATGACATGCAAACGAGATGGAATTCGTGAAGATTTACGAGATTATGATCCCAGAAAATATTTCGGAAAAAGTGAAAATAAACTTAATCTGGATAAACATCTTTTAGATGTAATCCAAGAAAATATTTTCCAAAATATGAAGACTCATTATAATATAAATGACGATATAGATAATCATCTAGAACTTAATAATTGCTGTTTATATGGTGCTTGTTTGGGCGAGTTAACCGGTGGAAATCCATTGCATGATTGTGCTATTAATCTTTATACCAGGTTAAGTGGTAATCTTGCTGCAAACACTCAGGTTAAAATTCCTGTTTATATGTCCTATAGAGGAGCTATAGCTGAAAATGATATTTTACCTTTCATGAAAAAGTTAACGAACATTTATTCACGGATAGAAGATATTAATGAACATAGCGATAATTTGAAGAATAATTACAAAAAGGCACTAGCCGATTTACAATCCTTATTAGTTAATCTGCATAACATCATGCCTGGTGATGATGTAAAAGATTTTCAACTTAATGATGAAACTATAAAATATATTATAGATAATGTTTTGTACAATAGAAAAAAAGATATAGCTAGTGAAATAGATACTAATAAAGTGAATTTCATGCAGAAAATCTATAATAACCTTGATTGGTATAGACGTTTCGATGAAAATGGGAAAATAAAAACATATCGTTCTATTAATCCAAATGGCAATAGATTTTACTTTGATTTTAATGATTTGCAATTTCTTTACTACGATCATGAGAGGAAGAATGGTCATAAAGTGGAGGATTTTGTGAAAATGCAAAATGTTTTTTTAACGGTGAAAAACTTTAAGGCAGAAGAAAAAATAAACCAGGAGCAGTATACAGAAAAACCAGCAGATGTAGCCCGTGAAATTGCGTCATTCTTTGACATTGAACAATATTTACTGGGGGTCATTGATGACTATTATAATTATATAAATGAAGTGTTTACTTATAAAATGAAAGATTTAGCCAATCTTTCTGATGCAAGAAATACTCAACTCAAAATAAAGCTTGATTTGGACGGAAAGAAGATTAATTTAAATGATAATGATATAAAAGGAAAAGGCAAAATCCAAAATGAGATAGAGGAAATAGATGAGGAAATAAAAAAAATAGATGAGGCGATCCGGGTTCTTAATAATGAAATAGAGAGCTTTAAGTTAAACTATGAACCAGGAAATATACTTAATGATGTAATTACAGGTATCAGTCGTTGGCTAAAAGAAAATAAAAATATGGTGGAGGCTATTAAGGGAATTTTTCCAGAGGTAATAAATAAAAATATAGAAAATATAGATAAAACGGTTTGAATTCTTAATGATGTAATTTAATGTATCAGTCGTTCCTGTGACAATGATGTTATACGAAAAAGACGCTTACGCATTAGAAATCTGGTGTGCTTTAATTAAACCAGTGTAGCTGATGTGTAAGCGTTGACGTTAGGAGACGATAAAATTGTTATATCACTGCTACGCCCTTTCCAGACGGCGTATAATAGTGCAATATGTTGAGTTTTCCGAGTGAATGGTGCATTTTACTAACCGGGTCAGTTGAATGATTCAACGCAATAAAACAGACTGGAATAATAAGTCTGTATTTATTATTCATCGCAATCGCACTCTACGGTTTTATCCTGCTGAAATGAGACTGCTTCCAGCGGTTGTGGATTATCCTTGGGCGATAGTCATTGTCTGGTGTCAGGATTCACAAATGACCTGTTTCCTGACATGGGTATAAACACAACATAGAGTGCGGTAGTTAATCTGAATAATCTATAGTCGGCTATTCAACACAAAACAACACTATTGATTCTTTATAATAAAGAATCTCGCCATCATTTTTATATAAATCATTATTAAGAAAATCCAGAAGCTCTTGCCTTACACTATAAATATTAGCCTTATGGTCTACCAACGACAATAAAATATCCTTGACGCCTTTTAATTTTATATCTCTATCAGATATTGTATTAAAGGTGAAGATGATATTACGTTTATTAGAACTGGAGAACCAATATTTTAGAATGTTATTCGTCCACTTTGTTGGTGTCTTAATTAGTTGCGCTGTTGTTGTTTTTACATTATTAAATGTAGAACCGCTAAAATTTGTCCCGACACATGAAATGAAATTCATTTCTGAATTGTCAAAATTGCAATTCTTTATCTCACACATATCAAGATTAACATCATGAAATGTCGAATATTTCATGTTTGCATGTGAAAATAAACATGCAATAAACGTTATATATTGCAACCTGGCATTACAAAAAGATTTATTTTTAAAATCAAAACAACAGGTTTTTTTGATTTTGAAATTGTTATTATATCTGCAATGTAAAGAAATCATGTTTTTTATTAACTGATAACACCATTGTGATGATTCTGGTAATTCATAGGGATGTAAATGGATGTTTTCATCGAATATAACCTGTGAGTTATGGTTGTTTATTGAAGATATATGGAAGCTATCATTTGTTAAAGCTATGGTTGTGCTAAAATTATGGTGGTGATCAGCGCTCATGAAATCAAATGTAACAATGTCGTTGTTTCCTTTCTTTTCTTTGTGATATGCGTTTAAAAAAGAAATATTTTCGATCTGTTCATCAGTTAATGTAAATGGCATTTCGTCATCAAAGAAAGCGTAATCGGCATTTGGGAGTGGAATACTCTCAATTGAGCATAGTTTTAATAAAAAAACATGAAAACAATGAAACATGTTTTTATGCATAAGAGAACTTAATCTCTGTTGTATCTTCTGTAGTTCTCCTTTGGGGAATAAATGCTGCTCATTTGAAAATGAGCCATCTAAAATAAATTTATATGTAAAAAGGTCCTCTCTCTGACCAGTTATCAAAAAATCGTCAGGTAATTTAGAAAAACGATTGAGATGACATAAATATTCCATTTGCTCCATGTCTATATACTTATGGGGAAGTGCGTGGTTTGGTGGTGTGCCAATAAGATTATCCATAAATCACCTTGATAAAATTTAATAAAATCTCTTTATTTTAACCTCGACAATAAAAGCGGCTATAAAAAAACGCTCATTTTCTGATGCTGCGGTTAACCCGTGGAATGTACCGTTAACCCCCTAAAAATTGCAAATCCAGGGTGAACACCCTGGGTTAAAATGGAAATAATGAGCTATTTTTTACAGTATTCACCGGTAATATAAGTAACACTTGTTGCTAACCTAACTAGCAGTACAGTTAATTAACAACATAGAAGTTATTATTTTTCAAACAAAACAACTCAATATTGCACGCCGGAGGGTTTATGGCCGTTAAATTAAAACCAGATGTTTTTGTTAATACTAATCCTTTTTTAGAAGCAATGAATAAGGAGAAACTTAATCATAAAGGATATTGTGATAAAATTGCTGTAAGTATTAATAATAAGAAATATAATGTAAACTCTAAGGATATTGAAAATATTCTTGATGGCAAAGGGGATTTATTTAAAAAACGTACGCTGTGGGAGTTTGTCCGCGATCTTTTTCCCGGCTCTCATATTAAAGAAGTTAAAGGCTTAATTTACGAATTTGTCACGAAAGTTGATAATAAAGCTGAGGTGTTCGATAAGATTAAATCTCTGGCAAAAATAGAACAACAATGGCGATTTAGTACTAAGACAGACTTCACTACAAATGAAAATAATGAAGTTATTGTGAGTAGATCCTTTAATCTCTACACGGGGGCTACTCCGAATGATGACGAAAAGAAACAGGTTTCTTCAGAGAGATTAACTCTTGATAATTATCTCGATGATTCACATTTTGATAATTCTCCCTTGAAGAGATTAACGTTTGATGATTATTCTGTAAAACTTAAGACGCTGATTAAAAATAGAATCCCTATTATTAATACAACAATCGATTTATCATCGTTGTCTAAGGATGTTTTAAATTCATTAAAATATTGTAGTTTTAAAAATGTAATTTTTTCAGGAGTGATAAACAGTCCTAACCTTGAAGGTCCGGTTTTTGAAAATTGTTATTTCGAGGATTGTCAATTCAACAATATACAGCTTTATGAGACTGTTAATAATACTGTGGGGTCCGAAAACAATAAACCAATAATAGGTATGTTTAAAGGTTGTTTTATTTCTAAATGCGAAATTGAAAATTATAGATGTGAGACGTCTAAAGTCTACAACGTTACACAACCTGTAAGTATTAATGAAAAATTAGGTTCTTATCTTTTTATGCAGTCTTTTGTTCATGATTGCATAATTCAGGGTGGATATTGTCCAGATTCGAGTATACTTTTAAGTCATTTTTATAACTGTAATATAGCAGGACTTGATGCTCATAGAATGGATTTTTTAGCAAATTCGTTCAACAAGTCTAACTATGATGAAACCAGGGAGCAGGATACCGGAACTGTCTTTTATAATTGTAATTTGAACCATATTAAAATAAACAGTGGTCTTAGTGAAGATGGTTCAGATAAATATATGTTTAACCCCGATGAGTATTTTTCTGATTATATTGAAAGAAGATCGAGAAATCTTAGGTTAGATGATAATTTTTCGAAATGTATAGATAATATAAAGAAAGGAATTAACTCTTCATTTAGCAAGAACAATACAGAGAACAATAATGTTTTCTTTAAAAATAGTAATTTGATTGGGGCAAGTTTAGGCGGTTATTACAGTAGAGATAGGTGCAAAGACTGTGCTATTGATACAAATACAAATTATTCAATAAATGGTCTTACAGCGCGAAAATACACTTATATGGATCTGGACGGAGCTATAAGTAAAGAACAGATACCTGATTTCTTAAAAAATGTAAGTGCTATCAATATCGATATAATAAATTTTTACAATTCCGAGTCAAAGGCTAATAAAAAATATAGAAACGCATTTTTAGAGTTAGAGTCGTTTTTGTCTACACTTTATGGTGAAAATAAATCGTACGAGGGAAAATATCATTTTGATAATAGTAGGGTTGATTTTTTTATTTTTAAAGATATGCAGGAAAATGCACAAAATATCATTAACAATATGATAGAAAGTGACCGGATTAAGTTTGTTGAATCTATAATAAATAAAATGATTCTGTCGCCAGATGGAACAATACTTACTGAGAATCTAAAAGAATATGTCCAAAAGCAAATAAAGGCGTCTTATAAAGAATCTGCTACAAATGTAACATTTGATTATAAGGGACTTGCATCCATTTTTGAAGGTGTTGAAGAAAAACAAATTGAAGCGCTATCAAACCAACTGGAACATATTAAATCTTTTAAGACAGATTACGACTCAAGGCTAAATAAGTTTTCTCGCGATTTTCAATATTTATCCAGTGCATTTGCAATTAACAGGCAGGATTTATTAAAAAACTATCAGGAAATAAATGCTTCCATTAAAAATTACGATGACTTATTGCGAGAAATTAAAGATTCAACCATAAGGCGTGATAAATCAGTAGATGATAAAAGGACTTTATTTGATAACAAAAGGGACAGTTGGAATACTAAAGAAGTACAGGATGAAGTAGAGGCGTTAAATAAGAAGATTGCTGACTGTGACAATGAGATACGTTCTAAGCTTACTATTGTTCGAAATAATAGACTTGAGAATCAATATAAAGATGATAAAAACATCAGTGACGCGATGCGTAATATTCTGGATTGGTTCGAACGGTATCCCGATATTGTAAAAAATATAACCCAGGCTTAACTATACTGAGGGTGGATGACAGGACGAATAACGACATAAATTATTCATAGGGAATAGACGCTTACTCATCAGACACCTGGTATTCTTTATCTCAAACCAGCGTGACTGATGTGTAAGCGTTGAAGTAAGGAGGCGATTATCGCGTTATATTCCAGCCGCGTGCCTTCCAGAGCGCAGGCAGCTGCGACAGCTCGGTAAAGGTGGTGACTTTCGGGTGAACGATCGGTTTATTGTGCGGGTCAGCGCAGAAGTAAAACACTTCCAGTCCGGCATCAATCCCTGACTGCGCGCCGGCGCTGGAGTCATCGACCAGAATGCAGTTTTCAACGTTCACATTCATCGCTTTTGCCGCATGGAACATTAACGCCGGGTCGGGCTTCCAACGCTGAATATCGTAGCCGCTGAACAGTTTTTCCGGGAAGTAGTGCAGCATATTGAGCTTACCAAGCGAATGCTGCATTTTGCTGACCGGACCGTTAGAGACGACGCACATCGGCACGTTAATGCTCGCCAGCAATTCGTTCGCTCCTGCGATGTCCTCAAGTTCGGTATCAAACAGACGTGCTACTTCTGCGCGGTAAACGTGCTCGGCATCGGCCTGGACCATCGTCACGCCCTGTTCTTTACTGATGATGTCGATGATTTCGTAGAGTTTTACGCCTTTAAAACGGGAAAAAATTTCTTCCAGGTCAACGTGAATGCCAAATTCCCTGAACATCGTGACATAGGCGCGAGAGCAAATGACCTCGCTATCGACCAGCGTACCGTCGCAGTCGAAAAATACCGCTTCTATCTGGGACATGTCTTTCCTTTATCGTTAGTTTAACGTTTTCGTCATGCCAATTCGCATCACGCAATCGTTGCCGTATAAGCAAATACAATGAAAAAAAGTTATCTTCAGCCGTCCATATTGTCTCATTTTGGTATACGATAGCGACGGATTTTCCCTCCTTGTTCGGAAATAGATAATGAGTCAACAACACACAACCCAGGCTTCTGGCCAGGGGATGCTGGAACGCGTGTTTAAACTGCGCGAACATGGCACGACGGCACGGACCGAAGTGATCGCCGGTTTTACCACCTTCCTGACGATGGTTTACATCGTTTTTGTTAACCCGCAAATTCTTGGCGTTGCTGGCATGGATACCAGCGCCGTCTTCGTTACTACCTGTCTGATTGCTGCATTCGGCAGTATTATGATGGGACTGTTTGCTAACCTGCCAGTTGCACTGGCACCCGCTATGGGCCTGAATGCGTTCTTCGCTTTTGTGGTTGTGCAGGCAATGGGCTTGCCGTGGCAGGTCGGGATGGGCGCAATCTTCTGGGGCGCGATTGGTCTGCTGTTACTGACGATTTTCCGCGTTCGTTACTGGATGATAGCCAACATTCCTGTGAGTCTGCGTGTGGGCATTACCAGCGGTATCGGTCTGTTCATTGGTATGATGGGGCTGAAAAACGCAGGTGTGATTGTCGCTAACCCGGAAACGCTGGTCAGCATCGGTAATCTAACTTCTCACAGCGTGCTGCTGGGGATCCTCGGCTTCTTCATCATCGCCATTCTGGCCTCGCGCAACATTCACGCGGCGGTGCTGGTTTCCATCGTGGTGACGACGCTGCTGGGCTGGATGCTGGGTGATGTCCACTACAATGGCATCGTTTCTGCGCCGCCGAGCGTAATGACTGTCGTGGGTCATGTAGATTTAGCCGGGTCGTTTAACCTCGGGCTGGCAGGGGTGATTTTCTCTTTCATGCTGGTCAACCTGTTTGACTCCTCCGGTACGCTGATTGGCGTGACCGATAAAGCAGGTCTGGCGGATGAGAAGGGGAAATTCCCGCGTATGAAGCAGGCGCTGTATGTCGACAGTATCTCTTCGGTGACCGGTTCGTTTATCGGTACTTCTTCTGTCACGGCGTATATTGAGTCCTCTTCCGGCGTTTCCGTTGGCGGTCGTACCGGTCTGACGGCAGTGGTTGTTGGTCTGCTGTTCCTGCTGGTTATCTTTCTGTCGCCGCTGGCGGGGATGGTGCCGGGATATGCTGCAGCTGGTGCGTTGATCTACGTTGGCGTCTTGATGACCTCAAGTCTTGCTCGCGTGAACTGGCAGGATCTAACTGAATCTGTTCCGGCGTTTATTACCGCCGTGATGATGCCGTTCAGCTTCTCGATTACCGAAGGTATCGCGCTGGGCTTTATCTCCTACTGCGTGATGAAAATCGGTACCGGACGTCTGCGTGATCTAAGCCCGTGCGTAATCATCGTTGCGCTGCTGTTTATCCTGAAGATTGTCTTTATCGACGCCCATTAAAATCGACAGCGCGTTAAAAACCCGCCATGCATGATTGCTGGCGGGTTTTTTATTTAGATCTTAACTCGCTGAATAAACTCACCAAATGCGGTCAATTGCCCGGTCAGGTGGTCCAGCGTACCCTGATCAATCACTTCTCCGGTTTGCGGCTCAACTTTGTTCTGAATCACGCCGCCCATAAATTCCGGCTTGTTCATCACCATTGCATCGAGGAAAACCAGAATCTGGCGCAGGTGATACTGACAGCGCGCGCCGCCAATCACGCCCATTGAGCTGGTCTGAATCAACACCGGTTTACCGGCCAGCGGTTGATCCGGCAAGCGGGAAAGCCAGTCGATGGCATTTTTCAGCCCGCCCGGTACCGAGTAGTTATATTCCGGCGTGACGATCACCACACCGTCAGCCTGACGGATCTGTTCCGCCAGAGCTTCAACCGTTGCTGGAAAACCGTCTTCCTGCTGTACGTCAGCGTCATACAGAGGAATGTCGGCAATGGAAGGTAACGCATTAACTTCCATGTTCGCCGGAGCAATTTTCGGCAGGGTACGTGCAACCATGCCATTAAATGAGCCTTTGCGCAGACTCCCCAGTAACGTAACCACCTTCAATTTTTCAGACATGATGACTCCTGTGGTTGTCTATCAATTTGGCGAAAAAGACTTCACGGTAGAGAGTTGGGCAAAACGCATCATCCGGCTGGTAGGATTGTTGGCGCGGCTGTGAATATCTGGTAGGCTTTTCCAGCCGTGTTTGCCATCTAACTCCCAGACACTGAGCTTTTCAATCGTGGGCGTGACCGCCACGGACCACACCAGCACGTCCTCCGCGTCGCATAACGCTTCTACATGATTTACATGAGCACATTTCAGGCGTCCGGCAATGGGCAGCAGTTGCAGATCGCGCGGATCGTCATTCAAAACATCACCGGTTAGTTTTAGCATGCTTCGGCGCAGCGTGATGAGCTGCGCCCGCGCTTCGTTTGGATCGTTTTGTTTACTGATCCATAGCGATTCATTGCTGGAAAAGGTGTGGTTATCGGGCGCGTGTGGGCTATGAAACCCGCGCGTCGCACGCTGTAGTTCCATATCGAGGCCACATTCACCTTCGGTTGTTAACGCCACGCCAACCATATTCCCGGCATAGGAAATAGAAAACGAAGGCAAATTTTTATCGCTGAAAACCGGTTTACCTTTCGGCAGGGTGACGATTTCCGGCAATTCGCCAATGCCATACAGCATGAACATCAGTTCTGCGAGTAAACCTCTGGACGCCAGAAAACGGCTTTGACGATGAGGGGGAATGTTTCGGGCTTCTTGATGACACTGGGAGGGGAGACGAACAGAAATCAGATGTCCTTCCGTTAAAATCCCTCGGGCAAAGTGAGTCGCCATTTTTCGCTCCATGCTTAATGGTCCATTATGAATACAAGAGTAATCATTTACTGGAATGATGGACAGACTAAAGCGGCTAAAAGTTCGATTCAGATAAGCTTATTACAACTTTTTTACATTTTATTGTGAAATTGGGTCGCGTTTCATACGATTCGGTTATGCCATCGACGCGTAAAGATTTTTAATGGTTTCCCGTAACCAGACGATCTTCGGATTATGGCTGTTCCGTTTATGCCACAGCAGGGTAAAAGGGACTTCCAGCTTTTTTTGCTGACTTTCGTCAAACGGGAGAGGAAGAGCAACCAACGGCAGTTGATGGAGTTGATTGTAGTACTGACAGTAGCGCGGCGCGGTCGCCAGTAGCAGATTGTCGGGTTGCGCTGCCATAAACAGTGACTGCTCGAATTCCGGCAGGCTCATAGCAATCGTGCGTTCGCGCCCCAGCTCCTGTAACACATTGTCCAGCGCCCAGGTATCGCTCTGTTCCCAGCAAATGCTGATATGCGGATAACGTAAAAAGGTGTCCAGATTCCACGTTTCATGCAGTGCCGGATGATCTTTGCGTAACCAGACGCAGGGCACATCACTAAACAGCACTTCATAATCAATGGCTAACGGTAGCGAGCTTAACAGCTCCCGCGAACGGGGATGACTTTCGCGACCGGAAAAACCAATATCCACTTCACCACGAGTAATGGCATCTAAGGAATCGTAATCCCAGTTACGTAATTTGATGGTCGCCTGCGGGTAACGTTGGTAGATCCGTTTCGACAGCGCATTAAGCATGATCATCATCAGCGGCGATTCCGCCGCTAGCTCAAACTTCAGGCCGCGCGGCGTTTCGTGGTGCGGTTTATCCAGCAGCAGGTTGCTGATTTGCATCCATTCCGCCAGATTTTGCTCCATGCTGACCATTAGCGGTGTGGGCGACAGGCCCAGCGGTGAGTTCACAAAGAGTGGGTCGTCAAACCACGCTCTTAACTTTGCCAGCGACTTACTCACCGCCGAAGGTGTCACGTTCATCCGCTTCGCCGCTTTGGTCACGCTGCGCTCCTGCATCAGCAGTTGCAGACAGAGCAGCAGATTGAGATCAAGCGTGGTGATGGATTTCTTCATGAGCGGCAACGGGGCGTCCAGGCGCGACGAACATAATCAGCAACAGGCTCACTATGCTACAGGCAATCAGAATCCCGATCAGCATATTCCATGCGCCAATACCAACCACCGCTGCCAGCCAAATCCACAGTGACGAACCGCAAACCTGCGCAATACCTAAGGTCGAGCTGGCTACGCCCGCGCGTAATGAAAACGGCCCTAACGCCTGACTCATCGCTACGCCAAAACCTACCGAGAAACCGGCGCAAATCAGCGTAATACCAAACAGAGAAACCGCATGGGAAGGTGAAACGGCAAGGGTGATCCCCGCCGCCAAGAATAACACCTGCGAGGTGATCATCAAGGTACGCGGCTTAAAGATCCCCAGGGCAAATGGTGTGGAAAATGAAACGGTCATGCTGACGCCAGCGGTCAGCGCCATAATGGTGGCGTATTCCCCGCGCTCAAAACCCATGATTTCCATCAGCAATACCGGCGACGTGTTGACGAAGGTGAGGATCACCGAAACGCTGAGGGTGGTGATAACAACACGGCTGAGGAAAAACCGGTTAAGCAGCGACTCGCTATTTTCTCGTGGTTTGTCAGAAGCTGCGGGGGCCGCAGGGCGCGTTTCTTTTAAAATAAACAAAGACAACATCAGTACCGCGATGCCCATCGTTGCCATCGTCCAGAACAGACTCTGCCACGGGAATTTAAGCATAATCAGGTGTCCGAGCACCGGCGCTAACACCGGAATGATGCAGGTAATGCCGTTGAGTAGCGACAGTACCTTTGCCCGACGTCGATCATCCAGTGTGTCGCGTAAAATGGCGAACGCCACCACGTAACAACAGCCCGCGCCCAGCCCCTGTAGAAAGCGCCCTGCAAGAAATAACGTGCTGGTTTCAGCCAGTGAACAGAACACCGAGGCGATAATAAATAGCGCCGCGCCGGGTATGGCGACAGGCTTTCTCCCTGAACGATCGGCCACTTTACCGGCAAATAACATCGCAGCTGCCATGCCCGCCAGATAAACGGAGAACGCAATATGCAACTGCGCCTCGCTGGCATTGAGATCGGCGGCGATGCGCGGTAAACCAACGAGGTACATATCAATCCCGGCGGGATAAAGTAAAACCAGGGCAAAACTACAAATCAAAAAGCGGGACATGGGCTAAAGCGTCCTGATAGTAAGGTGACGCAAAGCATACGTGGTGAAGGAGAATCAGGCGAGTTGCCATTTGGACATAAGTGATTTCCTGACAGGCAAGAAGCCAGCGAATGGCTGGCTTCTTGAAGGATTTAGCCAAATTTAGGTAACACGTTAAAGACGTTACCGAACCAGCATAAAATTACGGTTATACCAAAGAGAATGACAATCGCCGGAATAAGATTGCCGCCCCAGACCGTGAACATCTGATTGGGAAACTTCTTGCGAGCTTTGATTGCCAGCACCGCGGGGATAATGACCGCCCAGATGGTGGCACACAGTCCGGCACCGCCGATCCCGTAAATGAAGCCGTTCGGGAAGATCAGATACAACAAAGCAGGTGGCAGGAAGGTTAACAGCACGGTTTTGAAACGCCCGGCGTGGGAGTTATCAATCTTAAACAGATCCGCCAGATAATCGAACAATCCCAGCGTGACACCAAAGAACGAACTGGCAACAGCTAAGTTGGAGAACACCAGCAGGCAAAACTCGATAATGCCATGCTGTTTGGTGCCGAGGAACGATTTCACCAGCGAATCAACGTTGCCGCCTGAAGAGATAATCGCCTTAAAGCTTTCTCGCGGGATATTTCCCATGGTGCAATAGAGCCAGAAGAGATAAATCACCAGCGCCAGCAGCGAACCGAAGACCACGCTTTTGATTAGCTTATCTTTGCGTTTGCCATAGCAAATAATCAGGCTGGGAATATTGCCGTGGAAACCAAATGACGCCAGACACACCGGCAAAGCCATAAAGATATACGGGAAGTAAGACGTTCCCGCAGTGGTGCTGGTGGCATCGCGCAGAATGGAATAATCGACCTGGAAGAAGAAAGAACCAAACACGATCACAAAGGAGATAATCTTCAACCCGAGGAACAACGAGGTAATACGACTGGCGGCTAACGAGCTTATCCACAATACGCTGGCAACGAAAATGGCTGTGCAGATCCCGACAATACGTGGATTAGCGTGATAACCCAAATTCATTGATATCGTTTCACTAATGATCGCACCATTAGCAGAGATATAGGCATAAGTGAGGATATAGAGAACGAAGGCAACGGTAATACCGCTGATAATGTTCCAGGTGTTACCGATTAAATCTTTGGTGATGGTGTTAAAACTGGAGCCGACGGGATAATTTAAATTTGCTTCTAATAACAATAACCCGGAATGAAGCATTGAAAACCAGGCAATGATAAGGATAAAGGCACCCCAGAAAAACCAGGCACCGGCAAGATCAACAGGTAAAGCAAACATACCTCCACCAATTACTGTACCTGCTATAACCATAACACCCCAAAATGCAGAGTGCTTTTTTTCAGCTTGATCAGTCATGATGCCACCTTTAGAGGAAGGCTATTTTTGTTATTGAGGATGTAGGGTAAGAGAGTGGCTAACATCCTTATAGCCACTCTGTAGTATTAATTAAACTTCTTTCAGTTTTGCGGTGAAGTGACGCAATACTTTCGGTTCGTAGGTAAAGGTTAACCCTTTAATATTCGCCGCGTTCTCTTTCACATGTTTAAAGGCTTCAATGATGAAGTCCATATGTGTTTGAGTATATGTTGCGCGCGGAATGGTTAAACGCAGCAGTTCAGCCGGGCATGGCAGTTGTTTACCGGTTTTCGGATCGCGGCCTAACAGGAAAGAGCCAATTTCTACCGCACGGATACCGGCGACTTTATACAGCTCGCACGCCAGCGCCTGTGCCGGGAATTGATCTGCCGGGATATGCGGTAGCAGTTTACCGGCATCAACGAATGCCGCGTGACCGCCCGCCTGCTGGCAGACAACGCCAATCTCTTCCAGGCCATCGACCAGATACTGTACCTGCGCGATACGATAAGCCAGCCAGTCCAGATTCATGCCGTCATACAGACCTACCGCCAGACGCTCCATCGCGCCGCCTTCCAGGCCGCCATATGTCGGGAAGCCTTCCTGTACCACGCAAAGGGTTCTGCATTCGGTGTACACATCAAAGAAGCTGTCGTCTTTCATGCACAGCAAGCCGCCCATCGGCACCATCGCATCTTTCTTGGCGGACATCGCCAGCATATCGGCATATTTGTAGGTTTCGCGGGTGATCTGCTCGATGGTCCAGTCTTTATATTCTGCTTCACGCTGCTTGATGAAATAGGCGTTTTCTGCAAAGCGTGCGGAATCCATTACCACCGGAATATCGTATTTCTTCGCGATGCTGTACATCGCTTTTAAGTTTGCCAGTGAAACCGGCTGACCGCCTGCGGAGTTACTGGTGATGGTTGCAACGATATACGGCACGTTATTCGGGCCAACTTCTTCAATGCCGCGTTCTAATCCCTCAAGGTCAAAGTTGCCTTTAAAGTCGTAACGCACGCCCGTATCGAAGGCTTCTTTGATATAGACGTTACGCACGGTACAGCCGTTGATCTGGCTATGGCCCTGCGTGGTATCAAAGAAATAGTTAGAGAATGCCACCATTTTGCTGCGATCCAGGCCTTTTTCCTGCTCGCGTTTTTTAATCAGTACCGGAATATAAATTTGCTCTGCGCCACGGCCCTGGTGTGTCGGAATGGTGTATTGATAACCAAAGATATTTTTCACTGACTCGGCTAAAGCATAGTAGCTGCGGCTGCCGCTGTAGGCTTCGTCGCCGCGCATCATCGCGGCCTGCATGCTCTGCGTCACCGCCCCGGTGCCGCTGTCGGTCAGTAAATCGATAAACACATCTTCGCTATCCAGCAGGAACGGGTTCATACCGGATTTAATAATTGCTTCTTCACGATAAGTGCGAGTGGTACGTTTTACTGGCTCAATAACACGAATGCGGAACGGTTCAGGGAGATGTTTAAAGTTTTCCATTACATAATCCTTCATTTATTTTAATTACAGTGATCCCTGTGAATATTACATCTGCAATATCCATTAATTCGCCAGATATATATGCAAGCACCATCATTTACTAAAATAATTAAATAAATGAGACATGAGCTTTGCAAAAGGCAAAATTAAGATATAGCAAACAAATAGATCACATTGAATCTAATCGGTTTGGCTCTGGTGATGGCTACAGAAGGGCAAATCAAGGGCGGTGATCGACAATCTTGTTGTCAATATTGAACCATTTTGAGGTCACACATATATGTAAGATATTCATAATGCACTTATCCTCGAAAGACACGAGGCTACAGTATAATACTCAAGAATTTTGTCTATTCTAAAATTGTTTAAATGTGAATCGAATCACAATTAGATATTGTCTGTGTTTGTGATGGCTGGCCCATGCAAAATATTAGCAAAAATCCATAAATGGATAAATTTTTTAATTTTTATCATTATTGTTGAAGATGATGGCATTGATTATAGGGGTTCCATTACAAGGAGCTGTTTCCCTCATTGACGTCGCGGTTTACTCACTTCATTACCAGGTTGATGACCTGATGGGGTAATGACGTAAAAAGACAAATAACTCTATAAATGAGCGAAATTTGATAGTTGGTTTTTAAATAGTAACCTTATTATTACTACAACTTTCATATGAATGAGGGGAAAGAAAATGGTTGATAACGTAACTGTTGGCAGTGTATGTGCACAATCTCCTTCTTTCATGCCTGAGTTGGATGGAGGAAAAAATAAAACTCAATTGATCATTGATGATATAGTGGCGTATCTTAAAAATCCTTCAGTTTATTCGCTTGGAAAAGAAGGTCCGTTAAATCATTTTTTTAATAATTGTAGCGAGATTGAACCATGGGTTTTAATCGGTGGTGGACTTATTATTATTGTCTCCACATCTGAGCAAGACCCTGAAAGTCTGATTGTAACTGTGGGGGATATTGAAGGAAAGTGTGCTACACAGATTCCCGTACCACCCGCGCTTACAACATCCCTCAAAGATATTTTTATTCGCCCTCATACGAACGCAGATGATGAGAGTTTTACTAAAGAGCAGATAAAAGCTAATAGTAAATATGATATTGTAGATTATAACTGTAAGGTTTATTTTTATGAAAAACCGGAAGATTTAGTCGTATGCAGGCATATTTCTCTGCAGTATTGTATAGATTCATTGAATGAAAATACAGGGAAAGTTCCATTGAAGGAATGCTATTCAACTCCAGAAGGGATACAGCAACATATTCCATACGAGCTTGATCAGCAATTTGAAAATCTAATAAACAATCCACCACCCGGTACATTCGTCGTTGCCAGTGACAAGTTTGGGGAGACATTATCTGTCTTTTTTCATAGGATGGAAAAAGAGAAGTTAACGCATATGGCGGCAATCATTAAATCTCATACACACGCTATGGCCGTCCGCTTGAGGATAAAACAAACGCCTGCAGGAGAAACAGAATATGTTGTATCCTTTTATGATCCTAATGCAACCAATACTGCAGTACGCTATAAAGCAAAAAACTGTGATTCTTTTGGGTCATTACAAACATTTATAAATATTGAGTTGGCGAATATAAAATGGGTAAAAACAGAGATTTGCTCCGAGTGTGTAGGTATAATTCCTTATCTTCCTCGAGAACAGGCCCATTTATTAAGTGGTATAGAAAATGAATTGCAACCACCATTATCACCATCAGCATTATATCTATTAATGCAAATGGGGACGTATGAAAACATTGTTCTTTTTTTCGATAAGTTGCAAAATTCCCAAGAAATGACAGTATCAAAGGTTCTTGAGATTCTTGCTGCTAAAGGACCTGGAGGAACATATGGGTTATGTATGTTACTGCAATACGATAATCTTAATAAGATTAATGAATATATAAAAAATTTAAAAGAGTTGACCAGGAAATTTAATTTTAGCCAGGAAGACCTGGAAACTCTACTCCTTGCGAAAGATAACCGTGGTGTGAGCGCGATTTCTGTAGCTTTATCAAAAAATAAAAATGAGAATGAAAGTGTCAAGGCATGGTTGTCAGCGATAGATGACTTTGAGAAAGAATTTGGGGTAAATAAAAATGAAATACTTCTTAGTATAGGAAATGAAATAGACTCAACTTATGATTTAAATAGCGCTATTAGGACCAATAATTATAATGTTGTTAATATATTGCTCGCCAATATAAAAGCCAAAATGTTTAAAAATGAAATGAATAAAGAAGATATATTGAAACTGATGGCAGCAAGAGAAAAATGGACGGGGGAGTCAGACAAATGGACGAAGGCATCAGGCTTATATTCTGCGATAGTGAAAGGGTATACGGAGATTGTTGCCGCCTGGATGGAGACAGCTGATGTGATAGCCAGCCATTATGAAAATGATAAAGATGTGGTGAGAGAACTACTGTCGCTGAGCAGAAATAATGCCGTCTGCTCTTTGCATATTGCAAGCTTTAAGAAAATGAGTAAACAGGTCATTGACGTATATCTGAATGCGGCGATTCGCCTGGCGTTGCAACACGGGTTCACTTTCGATGAAATTGTGGAGCAGTTTACCCGTGACTTTGATGGCAAGCCATTCTCTCATGTGGTAAATAACGGGGATGATATACATATGGGACTCTGGCTGAAAATATTCAAAATTGTGGTTGGTGAAAATGAAAATTACCTTAAAGATGTGATGATGCAGCTGGAAGAAAAGAATAATGAAGGTAAATCTGTAATAAGTCTGGCAAATGGCAATCCTGTACTTAAAGAACTATTCTGGAAAGCAGTAGACGAATTTAACTTTCCGCAAGAGGAGCTTAATAGGTTAAAGCAATATCGTTCTCTGTAAAGACAGGACTGCAAGGTGTTTAAAGTCGCTCCAGCCAGTAGCAAAGGCAGTTTTGGTGCAGGATGCTCATAAAAAACAAGCGCTGTTCCGTTCTGATAGTTAGTTTCCCCAGAACGGAACAGTGCCCTTTATATCAATTTAGACGAGTTACTTACCAATACAGAAGCTGGAGAAAATCCGCCCCAGCAGGTCATCAGAAGTAAATTCCCCGGTGATCTCGCTTAAGTTCTGCTGTGCCAGGCGCAACTCTTCCGCCAGCAGTTCACCTGCCCAGGCTCCCAACAGTTGCGCTTTGCCCTGTTGTAGATGTTCCGCCGCTTGTTCCAGCGCCTGTAGGTGACGACGACGCGCCAGGAAGCCGCCTTCCATGTTGGTGTCAAAGCCCATGCTCTGTTTGAGATGGTTACGCAGCACGTCCACGCCTTCGCCAGTCCTTGCCGAGAGACGAATTAACGCGTGACCGTTCACTTCACTCATTCCCAGCGTTTCGCCGGTGATATCGGCTTTATTGCGCACCACGGTGATCGGCAGTTTCGCTGGCAGACGGGCGATAAATTCCGGCCAGATCTCTGCCGGATCAACGGCGTCTGTCGTGGTGCCATCGACCATAAACAGTACGCGGTCGGCCTGTTCAATTTCCTGCCACGCACGCTCGATACCAATACGTTCCACTTCGTCACTGGCTTCACGTAGCCCGGCGGTATCGATGATATGCAGCGGCATTCCGTCAATGTGGATATGCTCACGCAGCACGTCACGTGTGGTTCCGGCGATATCAGTTACGATTGCTGCTTCACGCCCCGCCAGCGCGTTTAACAGGCTCGATTTACCGGCGTTAGGACGTCCGGCAATCACCACCTTCATCCCTTCGCGCAACAAACTACCCTGACGTGCTTCAGCACGCACTGCATCAAGATCGGCAATCACGTCATTGAGCTGGGCTTCAATTTTGCCGTCGGAGAGGAAATCGATCTCTTCATCAGGGAAATCAATTGCCGCTTCGACGTAAATGCGCAAGTGGGTGAGGGCTTCCACCAGATGGTTGACCCGTGCGGAGAATGCGCCTTGCAGCGAGTTAAGTGCCGAACGGGCCGCCTGTTCCGAACTGGCGTCGATAAGATCCGCAATCGCCTCGGCCTGGGCTAAGTCGAGTTTATCGTTAAGAAACGCGCGTTCGGAAAACTCACCAGGGCGGGCAATCCGCAGGCCGGGAATGGTCAGAATGCGTTTTAACAGCAGGTCGAGGATCACCGGACCGCCATGACCCTGCAGTTCAAGCACATCTTCGCCGGTGAACGAGTTCGGGCCAGGGAACCATAGCGCAATCCCCTGATCGAGCACGCTGCCGTCGGCGTCTTTAAACGGAAGATAATCGGCGTAGCGCGGCTTAGGCAGTTTACCCAGCACGGTTTCGGCAACTTCACGGGCTTTGAGGCCGGAGATGCGCAGGATGCCAACGCCGCCACGTCCCGGAGGCGTGGCCTGGGCTACGATAGTGTCATTATCGCTCATGATGTTCCTGTTGCTTTGTGTGGCGGATGCGCGGTGCTTATCCGCCCTACGAAAAGAAAAAAGGCGGTCAACTGACCGCCCTTATTTTAGCGAAAACTCACCGAATCAGGATTTTTTCTTCTCGCGGCTATGCAGGCCACGTTTTTCCAGACCACGGTAAATCAGCTGCTGCTGAATAATGGTTACCAGGTTGCTGACGATATAGTACAGCACCAGACCTGACGGGAACCACAGGAAGAACACGGTGAAGATGACCGGCATAAAGGTCATGATCTTCTGCTGCATCGGGTCGGTCACGGTGGTCGGCGACATCTTCTGAATGAAGAACATCGTTACGCCCATCAGGATCGGCAGGATGTAGTACGGGTCCTGTGCAGACAGGTCGTGGATCCACAGTGCAAACGGTGCCTGACGCAGTTCAACGGAACCCATCAGCATGTAGTACAACGCCAGGAAGATTGGCATCTGGATCAGCAGCGGGAAGCAGCCGCCCAGCGGGTTAACCTTCTCAGCTTTGTACAGCGCCATCATTTCCTGACTGATACGCTGTTTGTCATCGCCCAGACGCTCACGCATTGCCTGAATCTTCGGCTGCAGCATACGCATCTTCGCCATGGAGGTGTACTGCGCTTTGGTCAGCGGGTACATGATGCCACGAACGATAAAGGTGATGATGATAATGGAGAAGCCCCAGTTACCCACAAAGCTATGGATCCATTTCAGCAGTTTGAACAGCGGCTGAGAGATGAACCACAACCAACCGTAATCAACGGTCAGATCCAGGTGCGGAGCAACAGCTGCCATTTTGTCCTGGATTTCCGGGCCAACCCACAGGGTGCTGTTCATCGCGCCAGTCTGACCAGGCTGAACCAGTACCGGCTGAGACTTGTAGCCGATAGCGGCGATGCCATTACCCAGATTAGCGGTATAGAAGTTATTGGTTCCGTCGTTATGCGGGATCCACGCCGTCGCGAAATACTGTTGCAGCATTGCCACCCAACCACCTTTCGAAGAGATGTTCAGGTTTTCGTTATCGGCAATGGTATCGAACTTGTATTTCTCGTACTTCTCGTCAGGCGTGGAGTACGCCGCGCCGCGGAAGGTGTGCAGTGCGAAGTTGCTGCTTCCGGTATCGAGATGCGGTGGCAGAGTGATGGATTGCTTCAACTGACCAAAGGTGGAGATCTCCAGCGGTTTCTCGCCAGCGTTCTGCACGTTGTAGTTGACGTTGACAGCGTAATCACCACGTTTCAGGACAAACGTTTTGGTAAACGTGTTGCCTGCCGCGTCGGTATACGTCATCGGCACCTGCAGTTCGTTTTGACCTTCAGCCAGCACATAAGCGTCTTTTTCAACGTTATACAGCGGACGCGGGCCGTTAGCCGGATTATCCGGGCCATCACGACCGGTCAGACCGCTCTGTGCCTGATAAATAAACTGCGGTGAAGTTTCCAGCAGCTGGAACGGCTGGGTAGAGTTCAGCTCTTTCGGGTAAGCAGGCAGCAGAGCTTGCTCAACATCACCACCACGGGTGTTGATGGTCAGATCAAGCACGTCGGTCTTAACCGAGATCAGTTTCCCCTGGCCACTGGCCGGTACGCCCTGGTCGGCGGCGCTACCCGCTGCGGTGGTCGTTGTCTGCGTGGTCTGTTGGGCCTGAGGTTGCGGGTTTTTATCCTGCTCCCAGGCTTGCCAGATCATGAAAGACACGAACAGCAAAGCGATGACTAAAAGATTGCGTTGCGAATCCATCGTTAGTGTTCTCTGGTATCAAATGGTCCGGGCGGGACGGGATCGTCACCACCAGGGTGTAAAGGGTGGCATTTTAATACGCGTTTCACCGTCAACCAACTGCCTTTTATCACTCCAAACCTGCGCAATGCCTCAATTCCGTAGCTTGAACAGGTTGGAGTGAAACGACAATGCGGCCCGAGTAGCGGACTAATCAGGCGTTGATAGACCCGAATGAGGGCTATCAGGACCCGCGAGCCAGGCGACAGTGGCGGCGCCATAATTTTTCCAACGCTTCCGAGAGAGCACGGTTATCGAGGTCGGCAACCCCTTTTTTCGCCACCACCACGAAATCCATAGCCGGGAGTTCATGTTGGCGCAGACGGAAGCTTTCACGCGTCAGACGTTTAATCCGATTGCGTTCATGGGCGCGTCGAACGTTTTTCTTGGCGACTGTAAGACCGATACGGGGATGCCCCAGCGAATTCAGGCGGCCGAGAATGGTAATTTGCGGCGTGCCAGCCCGTTGTGGCTGCTGGAAGACGAATGTGAATTGACTGGGAGTTAACAAGCGTAACTCCCTGGGAAATGCGAGCTTAACCACTCAGGGGTTAGCTTTATTACTTAGAAACGGTCAGACGAGCGCGGCCTTTAGCACGACGACGTGCCAGAACCTGACGACCATTTTTAGTAGCCATACGAGCACGGAAGCCGTGAGAACGGTTGCGCTTCAGTACAGACGGTTGAAAAGTGCGTTTCATGGCGATTTCTACCTAAACTTGAATAAATTCAATGGCTTTATTGGATATCCGCCGAAAAATGAAACGATGGACACCGAAGCCATGGGTGATTAAAGAGGCCGGATTGTAATAATTGTACACTCCGGAGTCAATTCTCTTTCCTTATTTACCGCGCTTTTCCGCACCTTTTCGCGTGGAAAACGTACGGCCTCACACCAGTGAAAACCAGCATGGCGCGCCGGGTGGAGGATTATACGGGCTGACGGGTAAAGCGCAAGGATCGTCCTGGATCTTTATTAGATCGATTAAGCCAATTTTTGTCTATGGTCATTAAATTTTCCAATATGCGGCGTAAATCGTGCCCGCCTCGCGGCAGGATCGTTTACACTTAGCGAGTTCTGGAAAGTCCTGTGGATAAATCGGGAAAATCTGTGAGAAACAGAAGATCTCTTGCGCAGTTTAGGCTATGATCCGCGGTCCCGATCGTTTTGCAGGATCTTGATCGGGCATATAACCGCAGACAGCGGTTCGTGCGTCACCCTCATGCAGGGTCTTTTCGACGTACGTCAACAATCATGAATGTTTCAGCCTTAGTCATTATCGACTTTTGTTCGAGTGGAGTCCGCCGTGTCACTTTCGCTTTGGCAGCAGTGTCTTGCCCGATTGCAGGATGAGTTACCAGCCACAGAATTCAGTATGTGGATACGCCCATTGCAGGCGGAACTGAGCGATAACACGCTGGCCCTGTACGCGCCAAACCGTTTTGTCCTCGATTGGGTACGGGACAAGTACCTTAATAATATCAATGGACTGCTAACCAGTTTCTGCGGAGCGGATGCCCCACAGCTGCGTTTTGAAGTCGGTACCAAACCGGTGACGCAAACGCCACAAGCGGCAGTGACGAGCAACGTCGCGGCCCCTGCACAGGTGGCGCAAACGCAGCCGCAACGTGCTGCGCCTTCTACGCGCTCAGGTTGGGATAACGTCCCGGCCCCGGCAGAACCGACCTATCGTTCTAACGTAAACGTCAAACACACGTTTGATAACTTCGTTGAAGGTAAATCTAACCAACTGGCGCGCGCGGCGGCTCGCCAGGTGGCAGATAACCCTGGCGGTGCCTATAACCCGTTGTTCCTTTATGGCGGCACGGGTCTGGGTAAAACTCACCTGCTGCATGCGGTGGGTAACGGCATTATGGCGCGCAAGCCGAATGCCAAAGTGGTTTATATGCACTCCGAGCGCTTTGTTCAGGACATGGTAAAAGCCCTGCAAAACAACGCGATCGAAGAGTTTAAACGCTACTACCGTTCCGTAGATGCACTGCTGATCGACGATATTCAGTTTTTTGCTAATAAAGAACGATCTCAGGAAGAGTTTTTCCACACCTTCAACGCCCTGCTGGAAGGTAATCAACAGATCATTCTCACCTCGGATCGCTATCCGAAAGAGATCAACGGCGTTGAGGATCGTTTGAAATCCCGCTTCGGCTGGGGGCTGACTGTGGCGATCGAACCGCCAGAGCTGGAAACCCGCGTGGCGATCCTGATGAAAAAGGCCGACGAAAACGACATTCGTTTGCCGGGCGAAGTGGCGTTCTTTATCGCCAAGCGTCTACGATCTAACGTACGTGAGCTGGAAGGCGCGCTGAACCGCGTTATTGCTAACGCTAACTTTACCGGACGGGCGATCACCATCGACTTCGTGCGTGAGGCGCTGCGCGACTTGCTGGCATTGCAGGAAAAACTGGTCACTATCGACAATATTCAGAAGACGGTGGCGGAGTACTACAAGATCAAAGTCGCGGATCTCCTTTCTAAGCGTCGATCCCGCTCGGTGGCGCGTCCGCGCCAGATGGCGATGGCGCTGGCGAAAGAGCTGACTAACCACAGTCTGCCGGAGATTGGCGATGCGTTTGGTGGTCGTGACCACACGACGGTGCTTCATGCCTGCCGGAAGATCGAGCAGCTGCGTGAAGAGAGCCACGATATCAAAGAAGATTTTTCAAATTTAATCAGAACATTGTCATCGTAAACCTATGAAATTTACCGTAGAACGTGAGCATTTATTAAAACCGCTACAACAGGTGAGCGGTCCGTTAGGTGGTCGTCCTACGCTACCGATTCTCGGTAATCTGCTGTTACAGGTTGCTGACGGTACGTTGTCGCTGACCGGTACTGATCTCGAGATGGAAATGGTGGCACGCGTTGCGCTGGTTCAGCCACACGAGCCAGGAGCGACGACCGTTCCGGCGCGCAAATTCTTTGATATCTGCCGTGGTCTGCCTGAAGGCGCGGAAATTGCCGTGCAGCTGGAAGGTGAGCGGATGCTGGTGCGCTCCGGGCGTAGCCGTTTTTCGCTGTCTACCCTGCCAGCGGCAGATTTCCCGAACCTCGATGACTGGCAGAGCGAAGTCGAATTTACCCTGCCACAGGCGACGATGAAGCGTCTGATTGAAGCGACCCAGTTTTCTATGGCGCATCAGGACGTTCGCTATTACTTAAACGGTATGCTGTTTGAAACCGAAGGTGAAGAACTGCGCACCGTGGCGACCGACGGCCACCGTCTGGCAGTCTGTTCAATGCCAATTGGTCAATCTTTGCCAAGCCATTCGGTGATCGTGCCGCGTAAAGGCGTGATTGAACTGATGCGTATGCTCGACGGCGGCGACAATCCGCTGCGCGTGCAGATTGGCAGCAACAACATTCGCGCCCACGTTGGCGACTTTATCTTCACCTCGAAACTGGTGGATGGTCGCTTCCCGGATTACCGACGCGTTCTGCCGAAGAACCCGGACAAACATCTGGAAGCAGGTTGCGATCTCCTCAAGCAGGCGTTTGCTCGCGCGGCAATTCTCTCTAACGAGAAATTCCGCGGCGTACGTCTGTATGTCAGCGAAAACCAGCTGAAAATCACCGCCAACAACCCGGAACAGGAAGAAGCGGAAGAGATCCTCGACGTTACCTATAGCGGTGCGGAGATGGAAATCGGCTTCAACGTCAGCTATGTGCTGGATGTTCTGAACGCGCTGAAATGCGAAAACGTCCGCATGATGCTGACCGATTCGGTTTCCAGCGTGCAGATTGAAGATGCCGCATCACAGTCGGCTGCCTATGTTGTCATGCCAATGAGACTGTAATGTCCCTCACCCGCTTGTTGATCCGCGATTTCCGCAATATCGAAACCGCGGATCTCGCTTTATCTCCCGGCTTTAACTTTCTGGTAGGTGCCAACGGCAGTGGCAAAACCAGCGTGCTGGAAGCTATCTATACGCTCGGCCATGGTCGGGCGTTTCGCAGTTTGCAGATTGGTCGCGTCATTCGCCACGAGCAGGAGGCGTTTGTTCTCCACGGGCGATTACAGGGCGAAGAGCGCGAGACAGCGATTGGCTTAACCAAAGACAAACAGGGCGACAGCAAAGTCCGCATCGACGGTACTGACGGGCATAAAGTCGCGGAACTGGCGCACCTGATGCCGATGCAACTGATAACGCCTGAAGGGTTTACTTTACTCAACGGCGGCCCCAAATACAGAAGAGCATTCCTCGACTGGGGATGCTTTCACAACGAACCCGGATTTTTCACCGCCTGGAGCAATCTCAAGCGATTGCTCAAGCAGCGCAATGCGGCGCTGCGCCAGGTGACACGTTACGAACAGCTACGCCCGTGGGATAAAGAACTGATCCCGCTGGCGGAGCAAATCAGTACCTGGCGCGCGGAGTATAGCGCCGGTATCGCGGCCGATATGGCTGATACCTGTAAGCAATTTCTCCCTGAGTTTTCTCTGACTTTCTCTTTCCAGCGCGGCTGGGAGAAAGAGACAGAATATGCTGAGGTGCTGGAACGTAATTTTGAACGCGATCGCCAGCTAACCTACACCGCGCATGGCCCGCACAAAGCGGACTTACGCATTCGCGCCGACGGTGCGCCGGTGGAAGATACCTTATCGCGTGGGCAGCTTAAGCTGTTGATGTGCGCCTTACGTCTGGCGCAAGGAGAGTTCCTCACCCGTGAAAGCGGGCGGCGGTGTCTCTACCTGATAGATGATTTTGCCTCTGAGCTTGATGATGAGCGTCGCGGGTTGCTTGCCAGCCGCTTAAAAGCGACGCAATCACAGGTCTTTGTCAGCGCGATCAGTGCTGAACACGTTATAGACATGTCGGACGAAAATTCGAAGATGTTTACCGTGGAAAAGGGTAAAATAACGGATTAACCCAAGTATAAATGAGCGAGAAACGTTGATGTCGAATTCTTATGACTCCTCCAGTATCAAAGTCCTGAAAGGGCTGGATGCGGTGCGTAAGCGCCCGGGTATGTATATCGGCGACACGGATGACGGCACCGGTCTGCACCACATGGTATTCGAGGTGGTAGATAACGCTATCGACGAAGCGCTCGCGGGTCACTGTAAAGAAATTATCGTCACCATTCACGCCGATAACTCTGTCTCTGTACAGGACGACGGGCGCGGCATTCCGACCGGTATTCACCCGGAAGAGGGCGTATCGGCGGCGGAAGTGATCATGACCGTTCTGCACGCAGGCGGTAAATTTGACGATAACTCCTATAAAGTGTCCGGCGGTCTGCACGGCGTTGGTGTTTCGGTAGTAAACGCCCTGTCGCAAAAACTGGAGCTGGTTATCCAGCGCGAGGGTAAAATTCACCGTCAGATCTACGAACACGGTGTACCGCAGGCCCCGCTGGCGGTTACCGGCGAGACTGAAAAAACCGGCACCATGGTGCGTTTCTGGCCAAGCCTCGAAACCTTCACCAATGTGACCGAGTTCGAATATGAAATTCTGGCGAAACGTCTGCGTGAGTTGTCGTTCCTCAACTCCGGCGTTTCCATTCGTCTGCGCGACAAGCGCGACGGTAAAGAAGACCACTTCCACTATGAAGGCGGCATCAAGGCGTTCGTTGAATATCTGAACAAGAACAAAACGCCGATCCACCCGAATATCTTCTACTTCTCCACTGAAAAAGACGGTATTGGCGTCGAAGTGGCGTTGCAGTGGAACGATGGCTTCCAGGAAAACATCTACTGCTTTACCAACAACATTCCGCAGCGTGACGGCGGTACTCACCTGGCAGGCTTCCGTGCGGCGATGACCCGTACCCTGAACGCCTACATGGACAAAGAAGGCTACAGCAAAAAAGCCAAAGTCAGCGCCACCGGTGACGATGCGCGTGAAGGCCTGATTGCGGTCGTTTCCGTGAAAGTGCCGGACCCGAAATTCTCCTCCCAGACCAAAGACAAACTGGTTTCTTCTGAGGTGAAATCGGCGGTTGAACAGCAGATGAACGAACTGCTGGCGGAATACCTGCTGGAAAACCCAACCGACGCGAAAATCGTGGTTGGCAAAATTATCGATGCTGCCCGTGCCCGTGAAGCTGCGCGTCGCGCGCGTGAAATGACCCGCCGTAAAGGTGCGCTCGACTTAGCGGGCCTGCCGGGCAAACTGGCAGACTGCCAGGAACGCGATCCGGCGCTCTCTGAACTGTACCTTGTGGAAGGGGACTCCGCGGGCGGCTCTGCGAAGCAGGGGCGTAACCGCAAGAACCAGGCGATTCTGCCGCTGAAGGGTAAAATCCTCAACGTCGAGAAAGCGCGCTTCGATAAGATGCTCTCTTCCCAGGAAGTGGCGACGCTTATCACCGCGCTTGGTTGTGGTATCGGTCGTGACGAGTACAACCCGGACAAACTGCGTTATCACAGCATCATCATCATGACCGATGCGGACGTCGACGGCTCGCACATTCGTACGCTGCTGTTGACCTTCTTCTATCGTCAGATGCCGGAAATCGTTGAACGCGGTCACGTCTATATCGCTCAGCCGCCACTGTACAAAGTGAAGAAAGGCAAGCAGGAACAGTACATTAAAGACGACGAAGCGATGGATCAGTACCAGATCTCTATCGCGCTGGACGGCGCAACGCTGCACACCAACGCCAGTGCACCGGCATTGGCTGGCGAAGCGTTAGAGAAACTGGTGTCTGAGTACAACGCGACGCAGAAAATGATCAACCGCATGGAGCGTCGTTATCCGAAAGCAATGCTGAAAGAGCTTATCTATCAGCCGACGTTGACGGAAGCTGACCTCTCTGATGAGCAGACCGTTACCCGCTGGGTGAATGCGCTGGTCAGCGAACTGAACGACAAAGAACAGCACGGCAGCCAGTGGAAGTTTGATGTCCACACCAATGCCGAACAAAACCTGTTTGAACCGATTGTTCGCGTGCGTACCCACGGTGTGGATACTGACTATCCGCTGGATCACGAATTTATCACCGGCGGCGAATATCGTCGTATCTGCACGCTGGGTGAGAAACTGCGTGGCTTGCTGGAAGAAGATGCATTTATCGAACGTGGCGAGCGTCGTCAGCCGGTAGCGAGCTTCGAGCAGGCGCTGGACTGGCTGGTGAAAGAGTCCCGTCGCGGTCTCTCCATCCAGCGTTATAAAGGTCTGGGCGAGATGAACCCGGAACAGCTGTGGGAAACCACTATGGACCCGGAAAGCCGCCGTATGTTGCGCGTTACCGTTAAAGATGCGATTGCTGCCGACCAGTTGTTCACCACGCTGATGGGCGACGCCGTTGAACCGCGCCGTGCGTTTATTGAAGAGAACGCCCTGAAAGCGGCGAATATCGATATTTAATGACGTTAACAATGCGAGCGTGCCTGATGCGCTACGCTTATCAGGCCTACGAGACTCGTGCAATATATTGAATTTGCATGATTTTGTAGGCCGGATCAGACGTTAACGCCGCATCCGGCAAGAAGCTATAAGAAAAGGGCGGAGATCATCTTCGCCCTTTTTATTTCTGCAATCCGCAATTATCATCCCGCAGATCTATACTTTTTGAGTCAACACGTAACGCTTTACAGGTGATTATCATGGGGCTTTTTGATGAAGTTGTCGGTGCCTTTCTGAAAGGCGATGCGGGGAAATATCAGGCCATTTTGAGCTGGGTTGAGGAGCAGGGCGGCATTCAGGTGCTGCTGGAAAAACTGCAAAGTGGCGGCTTAGGGGCCATTCTCTCAACCTGGCTGAGTAATCAACAGGGCAATCAATCGGTTAGCGGCGAGCAACTGGAATCGGCGCTCGGCACAAATGCGGTGTCCGATCTCGGGCAAAAACTGGGCGTGGATACCAGTACGGCTTCCAGTTTACTGGCAGAACAATTGCCGAAGATTATTGATGCACTCTCACCGCAAGGTGAAGTGTCACCACAAGCCAATAACGATCTGCTTTCCGCAGGCATGGAACTGCTGAAAGGGAAACTCTTCCGCTAAGCAAATGGGGAGCACGCAACGCGCGTTGCATCCCCCTTTTCCCCAGGGTGTTGTACTGATTTTTGAGCGGAATCGCGTTAGCATGGGTCAGGAACCAATCTACCTGGGGAACTCATGGCTATCAAACTCATTGCTATCGATATGGATGGCACCCTTCTGCTGCCCGATCACACCATTTCACCCGCCGTTAAAAATGCGATTGCCGCAGCTCGCGCCCGTGGCGTAAATGTCGTGCTGACGACGGGCCGCCCTTATGCAGGTGTTCATAATTACCTGAAAGAGCTGCACATGGAACAGCCGGGCGACTACTGCATTACTTATAACGGCGCGCTGGTACAGAAGGCCGCCGATGGTAGCACCGTGGCGCAAACCGCTCTCAGCTATGACGACTACCGTTTCCTGGAAAAACTCTCCCGCGAAGTCGGTTCTCATTTCCACGCGCTGGACCGCACCACGCTGTACACCGCCAACCGTGATATCAGCTACTACACGGTGCATGAATCCTTCGTTGCCACTATTCCGCTGGTGTTCTGCGAAGCGGAGAAAATGGACCCCAATACCCAGTTCCTGAAAGTGATGATGATTGATGAACCCGCCATCCTCGACCAGGCTATCGCGCGTATTCCGCAGGAAGTGAAAGAGAAATATACCGTGCTGAAAAGTGCGCCGTACTTCCTCGAAATCCTCGATAAACGCGTTAACAAAGGTACGGGTGTGAAATCACTGGCCGACGTGTTAGGTATTAAACCGGAAGAAATCATGGCGATTGGCGATCAGGAAAACGACATCGCAATGATTGAATATGCAGGCGTCGGTGTGGCGATGGATAACGCTATTCCTTCGGTGAAAGAAGTGGCGAACTTTGTCACCAAATCCAACCTTGAAGATGGCGTCGCGTTTGCTATTGAGAAGTTTGTGTTGAATTAATCTGTGGGCGGGCAAACAGTATAAACGCGTTTGCCCGCAGCGATTAACAATTTCTGGTAGTGCATAAAATCACGAACTGCAGTGGTGACGTTACTATATCCAGCGTAAGAGTGACTGGTAGCAGCGCATTAACGAGGCCGCGCGGAACGCCATCTGATGCTTTGTACTCATAAAATCCCACCGTAAAGGGTTGATGGAAAACCATCACGTTTGAGTAATCCGCTTTTTTATTTTTCTGGTGGATAGAGCCTTTCAGGCCGTCCAGCATCCATGTACAACGGCTGGTATCACAAATAAAACCATATTGTGTTGCCAGTGCCTTATCTTCTTCGTTGTTCCAGTCGTAATAGAGCGTAATAGCACCAGAGAAATTCTTATTACTGCTGCTTAAAATAAATTTCGCGTTATCAGAAACGGTGATTCTTTCACCATGAATTGCCGGATCGTTCAGCATTTTAACCACCTCACCGCCGCCGGTGGTCAACAGATAGTCCAACGATTCACCAACAAAAACATAGCCTTTCGTACCGTTACTATCCTCTGCCAGCGATAAACCCTTAATCGTATCTGACCGCCATTGCTCGGCATGTGGACGGCTTGCAGTATTGGAAACCAATCCCCAGGTGATACATCCGGTCAACGCAAATGCCAAAGAACACAAACTGGCAGCCTTAAAAAATCCCTTAAAATTCAACTTCATGATTAATCCTTTAAACGAGTAGCTAAGCCGTTGAAAGCATACTCTTCTTTCCCTCCTGTTTAGCGTCTGACATCCCTTTTCAGATTTCTGCCCGACGCATGTCATTTTTTTATGCATTGTTCTTTTTGTGATCTAAATTGTAGTACAACAATATAAATTTGTACTACATTACACGCACAGCAAACGCGAACGTCATCACGCTGGTACTACAAAGTTGCCGCGTTATGCATCGATCGGGGTAAAGTAGAGAAGAACATACAGAGCACAAGGACTCTCCATGACTCTCAATAAAACCGATCGCATTGTCATTACGCTGGGTAAACAGATCGTTCACGGCAAATACGTACCAGGCTCTCCACTTCCGGCTGAGGCGGAGCTCTGTGAAGAGTTTGCAACCTCGCGCAACATCATCCGTGAGGTGTTCCGTTCGCTGATGGCGAAGCGGCTGATTGAAATGAAACGTTATCGCGGCGCGTTTGTGGCACCGCGTAACCAGTGGAATTACCTCGACACTGACGTACTGCAATGGGTGCTGGAAAACGACTACGACCCACGGCTTATCAGTGCCATGAGCGAAGTGCGAAACCTGGTGGAACCGGCGATTGCCCGTTGGGCGGCAGAACGCGCGACTTCCAGCGATCTGGCGCAGATTGAATCGGCGCTGAACGAGATGATTGCCAACAATCAGGACCGCGAAGCGTTTAACGAAGCGGATATTCGCTACCACGAGGCGGTGCTGCAGTCGGTGCATAACCCGGTGTTACAGCAACTTAGCATTGCGATCAGTTCGTTGCAGCGGGCGGTTTTTGAACGAACCTGGATGGGCGATGAGGCCAACATGCCGCAAACGCTCCAGGAACATAAGACGCTGTTCGATGCAATACGGCATCAGGACGGCGATGCGGCAGAGCAGGCGGCGCTTACCATGATCGCCAGCTCGACACGAAGGTTAAAGGAAATCACATGACAGCTCGCTACATCGCAATTGACTGGGGATCGACCAATCTGCGCGCCTGGCTTTATCAGGGCGACCACTGCCTGGACAGCAGGCAATCAGAAGCAGGCGTCACGCGTCTGAACGGAAAATCTCCGGCTGCGGTGTTAGCAGAAGTGACGACCGACTGGCGTGAAGAGAATACGCCAGTGGTAATGGCAGGAATGGTCGGCAGCAATGTCGGCTGGAAAGTCGCGCCGTATTTATCCGTTCCTGCCCGTTTTTCGTCTATTAGCGATCAATTAACGTCGGTTGGCGACAATATCTGGATTATTCCCGGATTATGCATCTCTCATGACGATAACCATAATGTGATGCGCGGCGAAGAAACACAATTGATCGGCGCGCGTGCTCTGGCTCCTTCCTCTCTTTATGTCATGCCCGGTACGCATTGCAAATGGGTGCAGGCCGATAGCCAGCAAATCAACGATTTTCGCACCGTGATGACCGGTGAATTACATCATTTACTGTTAAATCACTCATTGATTGGCGCAGGTTTGCCGCCGCAGGAAAACTCTGCCGATGCCTTCGCGGCTGGCCTTGAGCGTGGCCTTAATGCGCCCGCCATATTGCCGCAGCTTTTTGAAGTTCGCGCCTCGCATGTGCTGGGAACGCTTCCCCGTGAACAGGTCAGCGAATTTCTCTCTGGTTTGTTGATTGGCGCAGAGGTCGCCAGTATGCGCGACTATGTGACCCATCAACACGCCATCACCCTTGTCGCCGGAACATCGCTGACCGCGCGCTACCAGCAAGCCTTTCAGGCGATGGGGTGCGACGTGACGGCGGTAGCGGGCGACACGGCATTTCAGGCTGGTATAAGGAGCATCGCTCATGCAGTGGCAAACTAAACTCCCGCTGATCGCCATTTTGCGCGGTATTACGCCCGACGAGGCGCTGGCGCATGTTGGCGCGGTGATTGACGCCGGGTTCGACGCGGTTGAAATCCCGCTGAATTCCCCACAATGGGAGCAGAGCATTCCCGCCATCGTTGATGCGTATGGCGACAAGGCGTTGATTGGCGCAGGTACGGTACTGAAACCTGAACAGGTCGATGCACTCGCCAGGATGGGCTGCCAGCTCATCGTTACGCCCAATATCCATAGTGAAGTGATCCGCCGTGCGGTGGGCTACGGTATGACCGTTTGCCCCGGCTGCGCGACGGCGACCGAAGCCTTTACAGCGCTCGACGCGGGCGCGCAGGCGCTGAAAATATTTCCGTCATCGGCTTTTGGTCCGCAATACATCAAAGCGTTAAAAGCGGTATTACCACCGGACATCGCAGTCTTTGCCGTTGGCGGCGTGACGCCAGAAAACCTGGCGCAGTGGATAGACGCAGGTTGTGCAGGAGCAGGTTTAGGCAGCGATCTCTATCGCGCCGGGCAGACCGTAGAACGCACCGCGCAGCAGGCAGCAGCATTTGTTAAGGCGTATCGAGAGGCAGTGCAATGAAAATCACCAAAATTACCACGTATCGTTTACCTCCCCGCTGGATGTTCCTGAAAATTGAAACCGATGAAGGCGTGGTCGGTTGGGGCGAGCCCGTGATCGAAGGCCGCGCCCGTACGGTGGAAGCGGCAGTTCACGAGCTGGGTGACTATTTGATTGGTCAGGATCCATCGCGCATCAATGACTTATGGCAAGTGATGTATCGCGCCGGATTTTATCGTGGCGGTCCGATCCTGATGAGCGCCATTGCCGGGATCGACCAGGCGTTATGGGATATCAAAGGTAAAGTGCTGAACGCGCCGGTCTGGCAACTGATGGGCGGCCTGGTTCGCGACAAAATTAAAGCCTACAGTTGGGTCGGCGGCGATCGTCCGGCGGATGTTATCGACGGCATTAAAACGCTGCGCGAAATCGGCTTCGATACCTTCAAACTGAACGGTTGTGAAGAACTGGGGCTAATTGATAACTCCCGCGCGGTAGATGCGGCAGTCAACACAGTGGCACAAATTCGTGAAGCTTTTGGCAATCAGATTGAGTTTGGTCTTGATTTCCACGGTCGCGTCAGCGCGCCGATGGCGAAAGTGCTGATTAAAGAACTGGAGCCGTATCGCCCGCTGTTTATTGAAGAGCCGGTGCTGGCGGAACAGGCCGAATACTACCCGAAACTGGCGGCACAAACGCATATTCCACTGGCGGCGGGTGAACGCATGTTCTCACGCTTCGATTTTAAACGCGTGCTGGAGGCGGGCGGTATTTCGATTCTGCAACCGGATCTCTCTCATGCAGGCGGTATTACCGAATGCTACAAAATTGCCGGAATGGCAGAAGCCTATGACGTGACCCTTGCGCCGCACTGTCCTCTCGGACCGATTGCACTGGCGGCTTGTCTGCATATCGACTTTGTTTCCTATAACGCCGTACTTCAGGAACAAAGTATGGGCATTCATTACAACAAAGGCGCGGAGTTACTCGACTTTGTGAAAAACAAAGAAGACTTCAGCATGGTCGGCGGTTTCTTTAAACCATTAACGAAACCGGGCTTAGGTGTGGAAATCGACGAAGCTAAAGTTATTGAGTTCAGTAAAAATGCCCCGGACTGGCGTAATCCGCTCTGGCGTCATGAAGATAACAGCGTAGCAGAGTGGTAATTCCTGCCACGTAAGCCCCTCATCGGGCACTAAAACAGCAATACAAAAATATAACCCTCTGTAAATTACAGGGCATGGTGAGCGGCTTCGCTATGCCCAAAATCTGGAGAAAGCTCGCTATGGATATTCCCGTTAATGCAGCAAAGCCGGGGCGTCGGCGTTATCTGACGCTGGTGATGATCTTTATTACGGTGGTCATTTGTTATGTTGACCGCGCTAACCTGGCCGTGGCTTCCGCCCATATTCAGGAAGAGTTCGGTATTACCAAAGCGGAAATGGGCTATGTATTTTCGGCCTTCGCCTGGCTTTATACGCTATGCCAGATCCCCGGCGGTTGGTTTTTAGATCGCGTAGGTTCTCGCGTGACTTATTTTATTGCGATATTTGGCTGGTCAGTGGCGACTTTATTCCAGGGCTTTGCCACGGGATTAATGTCATTAATTGGTCTGCGCGCGATAACCGGTATTTTCGAAGCGCCCGCTTTCCCGACCAATAACCGGATGGTGACCAGCTGGTTCCCGGAACATGAACGCGCTTCCGCCGTTGGTTTTTATACGTCTGGTCAGTTTGTCGGTCTGGCGTTTCTGACTCCGCTGCTGATCTGGATTCAGGAAATGTTGAGCTGGCACTGGGTGTTCATTGTCACTGGTGGTATCGGCATTATCTGGTCGCTGATTTGGTTTAAGGTTTATCAGCCGCCGCGCCTGACTAAAGGTATCAGCAAAGCTGAACTGGATTACATTCGTGATGGCGGCGGTCTGGTGGATGGTGATGCGCCGGTGAAGAAAGAGGCGCGTCAGCCGTTAACAGCCAAAGACTGGAAACTGGTGTTCCATCGTAAACTGATTGGCGTCTATCTTGGGCAATTTGCGGTGGCTTCTACACTGTGGTTTTTCTTAACCTGGTTCCCGAACTATTTAACCCAGGAAAAAGGAATCACAGCGCTGAAAGCAGGATTTATGACCACGGTGCCGTTTCTTGCGGCGTTTGTCGGCGTCCTGCTCTCTGGCTGGGTCGCGGATCTGCTGGTACGTAAGGGCTTTTCACTGGGCTTTGCGCGTAAAACGCCGATTATCTGCGGCTTGCTGATCTCCACCTGCATTATGGGCGCTAACTACACCAACGATCCGATGATGATTATGTGCCTGATGGCGCTGGCATTCTTCGGCAACGGTTTTGCTTCGATTACCTGGTCGCTGGTCTCTTCTCTGGCACCGATGCGCCTGATTGGTTTAACCGGCGGCGTGTTTAACTTTGCCGGTGGTCTGGGCGGCATCACCGTTCCGCTGGTGGTGGGGTACCTGGCGCAGGGTTACGGTTTCGCACCTGCACTGGTTTATATTTCTGCCGTCGCGTTGATTGGCGCGCTCTCTTACATCCTGCTGGTGGGCGATGTGAAGCGCGTTGGCTAATCTTTCAACTGTGGAATATGCGCCACACCACTGCGCATAATCCACTTTCTTAAAGCCGGTGCGGTCAGGCATCGGCTTTTTACTATCTTGCCGAAGAGTTTTAAACGCAGTTTGCGGGTGGCGCGCCAGTAGGCGGCGTTGCTCTTCTCCGGCTGCTTCAGTAACACTGAACGCAGAATCTCTGCGCTATCCAGCGCATAGCTAATTCCCTCCAGCGAGCTGGCGCTGATAAATCCCGCTGCTTCACCAATCAGAAAGGCATTGTCCTTACCGCAGACAAAATCCTGCCAACGTGAGGGAAACAACACGGTACATTTCTCACTTTTCACCGCTTTGCCAAACTGGAACTGAAAGGCGCTCATTTTCTCTTTCAGCGTCGCGAAACGCGTCTGACCGTCTTTCATTGGATAGGCACCGCCAAAGATAAAATAACCGTCTTTGCTGATACTCCATGAGTAACAGTCAGTTATCGCATTATCAAAGATGCAGGAGTAGAACGGCACCGGATGCTTCTCTGCGAACCACTGCTGGATAGCGACATATTTACGAATTTGATGGTCCGGGTAGAGATGTCGCCGCACCATCGAGTTGGCACCATCGGCACCGACCAGATAGCGGGCGGTAATATGCTGCTCCCAACCGTCTGCACGAAAAATGACATGCCATTTATCATCCTCACGCCAGATTTTTCGACACAGGCTATCGTGGTAAACCTCAACGCTGGCGGGGATCAGCGATTTCATCCACAAGTCGAAAGCGTGGCGATTAATATTGATATAGCTTCGCTGGTAGTTACGTGTGAGCGATGCGGCGACGTCGACGGTTTTGACGCTGAAAATCTGCGGGTTGGCGATCACATCGACAGGAAGCGTCAGTCCATCGCGAATAAAAGATCGCTGCGCGTCCGGTGCCAGCAGACCGCCGCAGGGTTTGCTGAAACCTTCAGTACCATGCTGGTGCTTTTTATCCAGCGCGATCACCTGCATTTTGTCTGCTAACTTTCGCGCCAACGCCGAACCTGCTGGACCGAGGCCAATAATCGCCACGTCGAAATGTTCCATCTTTTCACTCACATTCATCACGATGGCAAAAGACTATTGTCTGAAAGTGAAGTCCTTGTGAAGTATGATGGCGGGACCCGTTTTGTATCAGGACCGCGCCATGAAACAGATAACCTTTGCTCCCCGTAATCACCTGCTCACCAATACCAATACCTGGACGCCCGACAGCCAGTGGCTGGTATTTGACGTGCGTCCTTCTGGGGCGTCGTTTACTGGCGAGACCATTGAGCGTGTGAATATCCATACCGGCGAGGTCGAGGTTATCTATCGCGCGTCACAGGGCGCACACGTCGGCGTGGTGACCGTTCATCCGAAGTCAGAGAAATATGTCTTTATTCACGGCCCGGAAAATCCTGATGAAACATGGCATTACGACTTCCATCATCGGCGCGGAGTGATTGCTGAAGGCGGCAAGGTGAGCAATCTCGATGCAATGGATATTACCGCGCCGTACACCCCAGGAGCGCTGCGCGGCGGCAGCCATGTGCATGTCTTTAGCCCGAACGGAGAAAGGGTGAGCTTTACCTATAACGACCATGTAATGCATCAACTCGATTCGGCGCTGGATTTGCGAAACGTCGGTGTTGCTGCGCCGTTTGGCCCGGTCAATGTACAAAAGCAGCATCCGCGTGAATACAGCGGTAGCCACTGGTGTGTGCTGGTGAGTAAAACCACGCCCACGCCGCAGCCTGGCAGTGATGAAATCAATCGTGCTTATGAAGAAGGATGGGTAGGAAATCACGCGCTGGCGTTTATTGGCGACACACTTTCGCCAAAGGGCGAGAAAGTGCCGGAGCTATTTATCGTTGAGTTACCGCAAGATGAAGCTGGCTGGAAAGCGGCAGGTGATGCGCCGTTAAGTGGAACGGAAACAACCCTGCCCGCGCCACCGCGTGGCGTCGTGCAGCGACGTTTAACCTTTACCCACCATCGGGCTTATCCGGGGTTAGTCAACGTCCCGCGCCACTGGGTGCGCTGTAATCCGCAGGGTACGCAAATCGCGTTTTTAATGCGTGATGATAACGGCATTGTGCAACTGTGGCTTATCTCGCCACAAGGCGGCGAGCCGCGCCAGTTAACCCATAATAAAACGGATATTCAGTCTGCATTTAACTGGCATCCGTCAGGAGAATGGTTGGGCTTTGTGCTGGATAATCGAATTGCTTGCGCCCATGCGCAAAGCGGCGAGGTTGAGTATTTAACCGAAAACCACGCCAATCCACCTTCTGCGGACGCCGTGGTCTTCTCGCCGGATGGTCAGTGGCTGGCGTGGATGGAAGGCGGCCAGCTGTGGATCACCGAAACTGATCGCTAAATCAGTTATCAGGCATTCTGGCGGGTGGAATAACCGCATTTGTGGCTTGCGCGTTGGCTTCGCTTTTTTCAACGCGTGAGCGCACCGAGCTGTCTTTGCGGAACACATCCCACGGCAGTAAAAGCGTGTCCATCACAGCGGTAAACGGCATATCGAGAATCGCCAGCGACTTAGTGCCCCAGTTGGTTTCCTCGTCGCCAATCATGGTGGCGCTGGCGCGGGTGCCGGGATACGTTCCTTCTTTCCCCCCGGTATGGGACATCACGCTGGAGCATCCTCCGAGTAATGTCATTCCGCTGCATATCATGAACGCTAACAACACATTTCTTATCATAATAAATTCATCTGTTGATCGTGGGTGTTGGCCTGATGAGTTATAGCGATCCCTTGCTGAAAATAACATCATCATTACGTCGCACTGTGGCGGCTATCGCACTTTAACGTTTCGTGCTGCCCCCTCAGTCTATGCAATAGACCATAAACTGCAAAAAAAAGTCCGCTGATAAGGCTTGAAAAGTTCATTTCCAGACCCATTTTTACATCGTAGCCGATGAGGACGCGCCTGATGGGTGTTCTGGCTACCTGACCTGTCCATTGTGGAAGGTCTTACATTCTCGCTGATTTCAGGAGCTATTGATTATGCGTAACTTTGATTTATCCCCGCTTTACCGTTCTGCTATTGGATTTGACCGTTTGTTTAACCACTTAGAAAACAACCAGAGCCAGAGTAATGGCGGCTACCCTCCGTATAACGTTGAACTGGTAGACGAAAACCATTACCGCATTGCTATCGCTGTGGCTGGTTTTGCTGAGAGCGAACTGGAAATTACCGCCCAGGATAATCTGCTGGTGGTGAAAGGTGCTCACGCCGACGAACAAAAAGAGCGCACCTATCTGTACCAGGGCATCGCTGAACGCAACTTTGAACGCAAATTCCAGTTAGCTGAGAACATTCATGTTCGTGGCGCTAACCTGGTGAATGGTCTGCTGTATATCGATCTCGAACGCGTGATTCCGGAAGCGAAAAAACCGCGCCGTATCGAAATCAACTAATTCCTTAAGGCCGCCTGGCGCGGCCTGACATCTCCATGCTCGCCGTCAGGGAGCATATGCGAATCTTCGGATTTGCAGGTACTTACTCGCTTCTTAGAAGGAGAAATGACTATGCGTAACTTCGATTTATCCCCACTGATGCGTCAATGGATCGGTTTTGACAAACTGGCCAACGCACTGCAAAACGCCGGTGAAAGCCAGAGCTTCCCGCCGTACAACATTGAGAAAAGCGACGATAACCACTACCGCATTACCCTTGCGCTGGCAGGTTTTCGTCAGGAAGATTTAGAGATTCAACTGGAAGGTACGCGCCTGAGCGTAAAAGGCACGCCGGAGCAGCCAAAAGAAGAGAAAAAATGGCTGCATCAAGGGCTTATGAATCAGCCATTTAGCCTGAGCTTTACGCTGGCTGAAAATATGGAAGTCTCTGGCGCAACCTTCGTAAACGGTTTACTGCATATTGATTTAATTCGTAATGAGCCTGAACCCATCGCAGCGCAGCGTATCGCTATCAGCGAACGTCCCGCGTTAAATAGCTAACTAGCTATTCTCTTTGCCCCGCCATTCTGGTGGGGCTTTTTTTGTCTTTCTTCTTCAACAATGCGTTAATTTTCGCCTGTTTAAGATATTTCGGCACGTTCTTTCCCGTGATAATGTGCGCTATAAGGCAAATCTGCTTCACCGATTCAGCCATAATCCGTAGCAATTAAAATGTTATCTCAAGAGAAATGGACGATGAGTGATATAGCATTAACGGTCAGTATTCTGGCTTTGGTGGCAGTCGTCGGTTTGTTTATCGGCAACGTCAAATTTCGCGGCATAGGATTAGGTATTGGCGGCGTGCTGTTTGGTGGGATCATCGTCGGCCATTTTGTTTCTCAGGCGGGGATGACATTAAGTAGCGATATGCTGCATGTTATTCAGGAATTTGGCCTGATCCTGTTCGTTTATACCATCGGGATTCAGGTGGGTCCGGGCTTCTTTGCCTCATTGCGCGTCTCCGGATTACGCCTCAACCTGTTTGCTGTTCTGATCGTCATCATCGGTGGTCTGGTTACCGCCATCCTGCATAAACTGTTTGATATTCCACTGCCGGTAGTGCTGGGGATTTTCTCCGGTGCGGTAACCAATACGCCAGCACTGGGGGCAGGGCAGCAGATCTTGCGCGACCTGGGTACACCAATGGAAATGGTCGATCAGATGGGGATGAGTTACGCGATGGCGTATCCATTCGGCATTTGCGGGATTTTGTTCACCATGTGGATGTTGCGGGTTATTTTCCGCGTCAATGTCGAGACAGAAGCCCAGCAGCACGAGTCTTCACGCACCAATGGCGGCGCGCTGATCAGGACTATCAATATTCGCGTTGAGAACCCTAATCTGCATGATTTAGCCATTAAAGATGTACCGATTCTCAACGGCGACAAAATTATCTGCTCGCGTCTGAAACGAGAAGAAACCCTAAAAGTACCTTCGCCAGATACCATTATCCAACTGGGCGATTTGCTGCATCTGGTGGGGCAGCCAGCGGATTTACATAATGCGCAACTGGTGATTGGTCAGGAGGTCGATACCTCGCTGTCCACGAAAGGCACTGATTTACGCGTCGAGCGTGTGGTGGTCACCAATGAAAACGTGCTCGGAAAACGTATTCGCGACCTGCACTTTAAAGAACGCTATGACGTTGTTATCTCGCGCCTGAACCGTGCCGGGGTCGAACTGGTCGCCAGTGGCGATATCAGCCTGCAGTTCGGCGATATCCTCAACCTGGTGGGGCGTCCGTCCGCAATTGATGCCGTTGCCAATGTGCTGGGGAATGCGCAGCAAAAACTGCAACAGGTTCAGATGTTGCCGGTGTTTATTGGTATCGGGCTTGGCGTATTGTTAGGCTCTATTCCCGTCTTTGTGCCGGGATTCCCGGCCGCGTTGAAACTGGGGCTGGCGGGCGGTCCGCTGATTATGGCGTTGATCCTCGGGCGTATCGGCAGTATCGGTAAGCTGTACTGGTTTATGCCGCCAAGCGCCAACCTCGCGCTGCGGGAGCTGGGGATCGTGCTGTTCCTCTCGGTAGTGGGGCTGAAATCTGGTGGGGATTTTGTGAATACCCTGGTCAATGGCGAAGGGCTAAGCTGGATTGGATATGGTGCCCTGATCACCGCCGTTCCGCTGATTACTGTTGGTATTCTGGCGCGGATGTTAGCCAAAATGAATTACCTGACCATGTGCGGGATGCTGGCTGGCTCCATGACCGATCCTCCGGCGCTGGCGTTTGCTAATAATCTTCATCCAACGAGCGGTGCGGCGGCGCTCTCTTACGCCACTGTCTATCCGTTAGTGATGTTCCTGCGCATTATCACCCCCCAATTACTGGCGGTGCTCTTCTGGAGTATCGGTTAACTCTTTTCCGGGTGGAGTCGCCGTAAATGGTACTCCACCTGGTATTCGTTGGCATTTCTGAACATTACTGAATAATTCAAAAACTCCCCGCTCTCGCTATATGACAACGAGGTGATCCGCAGCAGTGGCGTGTTCTCCGCTACCTTCATTTGCCGCGCCAGCAGTCTATCGGCGAGCACCGGCGTCAGGCTTTCATAATTACCGCCAATCAGAATCCCGCACTCTTGTTCAATATATTCAAACTTCGACCCTTCCAGATGTTGCAGCGAAAGATTACGGAACAGTTTTACCGGCATATAGCTGTCTTCCAGCATCAGCGGTTTCCCTTCCACAAAACGAACGCGACGGGAGAAGTAGATCTGCTCGTTGATTTGAATCCGTAACTGGCTGGCAATGGCCGGAGGCGCAGGCATGATTTCAAAAATCAGCACCTGGCTGGTGACCGTTTTTCCCTGGCGTTTTAACACCTCCACCAGCCCGGTCAGGCTGGCGGTTTGATGCAATACATCTTTGCGCACCAGGTAAGTACCGCTACCGTGGCGGCGGACCACCAGCCCCCACGCCACCAGCAGATCAATGGCTTTACGGATGGTCATCCGCGATACCGCAAACTCTTCCGCCAGCTTTTTTTCACCGGGAAGAAGGCTGTTTAGCGTGAAATCTGCGGAATTAAGTCGAATTCTTAACCGCTCCGCAATGCTTTTGTAGATCATCTCTAGATCTCTTTTTTTGCCTGAAAGCCCGGGTAATACGCCCACAAGTTCTGCTTAATCGATTGAAAAAACATCTTTTTTTTAAAGATGTGTTCGATGCTGTGTACCAGTGCTCACAGATGTCTACTTTTTTGCGAAAACGTAGATCTCTACCGCCCAACGAAAAGCATGAAAGCGATCACGAATCCCACTGGGTCGTCATGTTCTGCCGATCGCATCTTCCTATCCTCGCTCCAGGCCTGCCGCATAACCAATCAGGCTTCCTACTTACAGAATTGAGAAAAGAGGATGTGGAAATGCTCAGTCAAATTCAACGCTTTGGCGGCGCGATGTTCACGCCAGTGCTGCTGTTTCCCTTCGCCGGGATTGTGGTGGGTCTTGCCATCTTGCTGCAAAACCCGATGTTTGTCGGGGAATCACTGACCGATCCGAACAGTTTATTCGCGCAAATCGTACACATTATTGAAGAGGGCGGTTGGACGGTATTCCGTAATATGCCGCTGATTTTTGCTGTCGGTTTACCCATTGGCCTTGCGAAGCAAGCGCAGGGGCGTGCTTGTCTGGCGGTGATGGTGAGTTTCCTGACCTGGAACTATTTCATCAACGCGATGGGAATGACCTGGGGAAGCTACTTCGGCGTCGATTTCACTCAGGACGCGGTGGCTGGTAGCGGGCTGACAATGATGGCGGGGATTAAAACTCTCGATACCAGCATTATCGGCGCAATTATCATTTCCGGCATTGTGACGGCGTTGCATAACCGCCTGTTCGATAAAAAACTGCCGGTGTTTCTCGGCATTTTCCAGGGGACGTCTTATGTGGTGATTATCGCCTTCCTGGTGATGATCCCCTGCGCCTGGCTGACTTTGCTCGGCTGGCCAAAAGTACAAATGGGAATTGAATCTCTGCAAGCGTTCCTGCGTTCGGCGGGTGCGCTTGGGGTGTGGGTTTACACCTTCCTCGAACGTATTCTGATCCCAACCGGTTTACACCACTTCATCTACGGACCGTTTATCTTTGGTCCGGCAGCTGTTGAAGGCGGCATTCAGATGTACTGGGCGCAGCATCTGCAAGAGTTCAGTTTGAGCGCCGAGCCGCTGAAATCGTTGTTCCCGGAAGGCGGTTTTGCCCTGCACGGTAACTCAAAAATCTTTGGTGCCGTGGGCATTTCTTTAGCGATGTACTTCACTGCCGCACCGGAAAATCGGGTAAAAGTGGCGGGCTTGCTGATTCCCGCAACCTTAACCGCCATGCTGGTGGGAATTACCGAACCGCTGGAATTTACCTTCCTGTTCATTTCACCGTTGCTGTTTGCAGTACACGCCGTGCTGGCGGCCTCAATGTCGACCGTAATGTATCTCTTTGGTGTGGTGGGCAACATGGGCGGTGGTTTGATTGACCAGGTTTTACCGCAAAACTGGATCCCGATGTTCAGCAACCACGCGGATATGATGCTGACCCAAATCGCCATTGGGTTGTGCTTTACCCTGCTGTACTTCGTGGTTTTCCGCACCCTGATTCTGCAGTTCAACATGTGCACGCCGGGACGTGAAGATGCGGAAGTGAAACTCTACTCAAAAGCCGAATATAAAGCCTCGCGAGGCCAAACCACCGCGGCAGAGCCAAAAAAAGAGCTGGATCAGGCTGCCGGTATCCTGCAAGCCCTGGGCGGGGTCGGCAATATCTCCAGCATCAACAATTGCGCGACGCGTCTACGGATTGCACTGCATGACATGTCACAAACGCTGGATGACGAAGTCTTTAAAAAGCTGGGAGCGCACGGCGTCTTCCGTAGTGGCGATGCCATTCAGGTGATCATTGGTCTGCATGTATCCCAGCTACGTGAACAGCTCGATAGCTTAATTAATTCTCATCAATCAGCAGAAAATGTTGCCATTACGGAGGCAGTATAATGACCAAATTCTCAGTGGTTGTCGCAGGCGGTGGAAGCACCTTTACGCCAGGCATCGTGTTGATGCTCCTGGCGAATCAGGACCGTTTCCCGCTTCGTGCACTGAAATTTTATGATAACGATGGCGCGCGGCAGGAAGTCATTGCTGAAGCCTGTAAAGTCATCCTTAAAGAGAAAGCGCCGGACATTGCGTTTAGTTACACCACCGATCCTGAAGTGGCGTTCAGCGACGTTGATTTTGTCATGGCGCACATCCGCGTCGGCAAATACCCGATGCGCGAACTGGATGAAAAAATCCCGCTGCGCCACGGCGTTGTTGGACAGGAAACTTGCGGACCCGGCGGAATAGCGTACGGCATGCGTTCCATTGGCGGCGTCCTGGAACTGGTGGATTATATGGAAAAATATTCACCAAATGCCTGGATGCTCAACTACTCCAACCCGGCAGCCATTGTCGCAGAAGCCACGCGTCGTCTGCGCCCGAATGCGAAAATCCTCAACATCTGTGACATGCCAATCGGTATTGAAAGCCGGATGGCGCAAATTGTTGGGCTGCAAGATCGCAAACAGATGCGCGTGCGCTACTACGGCCTGAACCACTTTGGCTGGTGGACATCAATTGAAGATTTGCAGGGCAACGACCTGATGCCCCAGCTGCGGCAATATGTCTCTAAGCACGGTTATGTTCCACCGCAGCAAGATACACATACTGAAGCGAGCTGGAACGACACCTATGCAAAAGCGCGGGATGTCCAGGCACTGGACCCGGATACATTGCCGAACACCTATCTGAAATATTATCTCTTCCCGGATTATGTCGTTCAGCATTCCAACCCTGAACATACCCGCGCGAATGAGGTGATGGAACATCGCGAGAAACAGGTTTTCGATGCTTGCCGCGCCATTACGGCGGCAGGAAATTCAGCGGCGGGCAAGCTGGAAATTGACGAACATGCGTCATACATCGTCGATCTGGCGGCGGCAATTGCCTTCAACACTCAGGAGCGGATGTTGCTGATTGTGCCTAACAACGGGGCAATCCATAACTTTGATGATGAAGCGATGGTCGAGATCCCGTGTCTGGTCGGGCACAACGGACCAGAACCACTGGTGGTCGGCGATATCCCGCAGTTTCAGAAAGGGTTAATGAGTCAGCAAGTGGCGGTGGAAAAACTGGTCGTGGACGCCTGGGAACAGCGTTCATATCAGCACCTGTGGCAGGCGATTACGTTGTCGAAAACGGTACCGAGCGCCGCGGTCGCCAAAGCTATTCTGGATGAGTTGCTGGAGGCCAACAAAGCGTACTGGCCAGAGTTACGTTAATTGTGTGGACTGGCATCCGTTGGGTGCTGGTCCGTATTCTTCAGCACAGTTGACGGCGCATAACCAAATTTATGTTTAAAGGCTTTGCTGAAATGAAAGGAGTCGAAGAAGTTGAGCGTATCAGCGACTTCGCCAACCGAGTTCCCTTGTTGCTTTAATAGCGATAGCGCCAGATCCAGACGTGCATCGAGGTAATATTCTTTCGGCGTCTTGCCGGTATAGCGTAAAAACAGACGACGCAACCAGGCTTCGCTACAGGGGATCGTGGCAGCCATATCAGCTACGCTCCAGCGTTGTTGCAGACTGGCATGTAAAGTGGCAATTAGTTTTTCAATTTGCCGCCGTTGTGGATCTTTTTTACCGTCTGAGTACATAAGACAAATCCACTGATAAATAATTTTCGTCAGAAAAGCGACTGCCAGATTATTTTTTATTTCTTCTGGTGAAGTAATTAATTCAGCAACTTCGGTGAGTTCCTGATTATAAACTTCGCCATTATAAATAACGCTTTGCTGACCGACGGGAATATCCATCATACTGGTGGGGGTAAATTCCATCCAGTACTGTTCCCAGACTAAACCTTCACAGTGATAAGAGTGAATATCCATTGGCTTTAAAAATATAATACAGTTGCCATGCAGAGTTATTTGTTCGCCATTCTTTAAAATAATTTTCCCACATCCTTGTACGGTATACACCGCAACCCATGAGTTGGCGATAAGCGGTTTCTTCTTGTCCCGCGGCCAGATCACCCGATAATGCTCGTCGGCGTAGGTATGCCAGAGCGAGATCAGAGAAATTCCGCTGGAGATCACATTTTCGTTAATCAATAAGGGAATATTGTACGGAGTTTCGTTTTTTACATCCGAACTTTGCAATTTTCCATTCATTTTAATATCCCTCCGGCGAATTATGCTCACAACCTGAACTTAACAGAAAACAATCCGTTCAGGGATACGATGTTTGTATTTTAAGAATCTGACTGCCTGACCCGACGCATTTTACCTCTCCCTATATTCATGCGTCCGGGACATAAACATAAATAAGGGCTATGAGATGAATTCGTTACAAATCTTGAGTTTTGTCGGTTTTACGCTGCTGGTGGCGGTCATCACCTGGTGGAAGGTCCGTAAAGCAGATACCGGATCGCAACAAGGCTATTTTCTTGCCGGACGATCACTAAAAGCGCCGGTTATTGCCGCTTCGTTAATGTTAACCAACCTTTCCACGGAACAACTGGTCGGCCTTTCCGGGCAGGCCTACAAAAGCGGCATGTCGGTGATGGGCTGGGAAGTGACTTCAGCGGTGACGCTGATCTTCCTCGCGCTAATCTTTTTACCGCGCTATCTGAAGCGCGGCATTGCCACCATCCCCGATTTTCTGGAGGAACGTTATGATAAAACGACGCGTATTATCATCGACTTCTGCTTCCTCATTGCCACCGGCGTCTGCTTTCTGCCGATTGTTCTCTACTCCGGCGCGTTGGCGCTCAACAGCCTGTTTCACGTCGGGGAATCGTTACAAATTTCCCACGGCGCGGCTATCTGGCTACTGGTTATTTTGCTTGGTCTGGCGGGAATTTTGTATGCGGTAATCGGCGGACTGCGCGCAATGGCAGTGGCGGACTCCATTAACGGTATTGGGCTGGTTATTGGCGGGTTGATGGTACCGGTATTTGGCCTGATCGCGATGGGCAAGGGCAGCTTTACGCAGGGCATTGAGCAAATTACCACCGTTCACGCCGAGAAATTAAACTCAGTCGGTGGCCCGACCGATCCCTTGCCGATTGGCGCGGCATTTACCGGTTTAATTCTGGTGAACACCTTTTACTGGTGTACAAATCAGGGCATCGTGCAACGCACGCTGGCGTCAAAAAGCCTGGCGGAAGGGCAAAAGGGGGCGCTGTTAACGGCGGTGCTGAAAATGCTCGACCCGCTGGTACTGGTACTGCCAGGGTTGATTGCGTTTCATCTGTATCAGGATCTACCGAAAGCCGACATGGCCTACCCGACGCTGGTCAATAACGTTCTGCCAGTGCCACTGGTGGGTTTCTTCGGCGCGGTGTTATTTGGTGCGGTGATCAGTACCTTCAACGGCTTTCTGAATAGCGCCAGTACGTTATTCAGTATGGGTATTTACCGTCGCATCATTAACCAGAATGCCGAGCCGCAGCAGCTGGTCACCGTCGGGCGCAAATTTGGTTTCTTTATCGCCATCGTTTCGGTGCTGGTCGCGCCGTGGATCGCCAACGCGCCGCAGGGGCTGTATAGCTGGATGAAACAGCTCAACGGTATTTACAACGTGCCGCTGGTTACCATCATCATTATGGGCTTTTTCTTCCCGCGCATTCCGGCGCTGGCGGCAAAAGTGGCGATGGGGATTGGCATAATCAGCTACATCACCATCAACTATCTGGTGAAGTTCGACTTCCATTTCCTCTATGTGCTGGCCTGTACGTTCTGTATCAACGTGGTAGTGATGCTGGTGATCGGTTTTATCAAACCGCGCGCCACGCCGTTCACCTTCAAAGATGCGTTTGCGGTGGACATGAAACCGTGGAAAAACGTCAAGATCGCGTCAATGGGTATCCTGTTCGCGATGATTGGCGTCTATGCCGGGCTGGCTGAATTCGGCGGCTACGGTACGCGCTGGTTAGCGATGATCAGTTATTTCATTGCCGCCGTAGTGATTGTCTACCTGATTTTTGACAGCTGGCGGCATCGTCACGACCCAGCCGTAACCTTTACTCCCGACGCGAAGGATAGCCTATGAAACGCCCCAATTTTCTGTTCATCATGACCGATACCCAGGCCACCAATATGGTCGGTTGCTATAGCGGTAAGCCGCTGAATACGCAAAATATTGATAGTCTGGCGGCGGAAAGTATTCGCTTTAATTCCGCCTATACCTGTTCACCAGTTTGTACACCAGCGCGCGCCGGGCTGTTTACCGGTATCTACGCTAACCAGTCCGGCCCGTGGACCAACAACGTCGCGCCAGGCAAAAACATTTCCACCATGGGGCGCTACTTTAAGGATGCGGGCTATCACACCTGTTACATTGGCAAATGGCATCTCGACGGTCATGACTATTTCGGCACTGGCGAGTGTCCGCCGGAGTGGGACGCTGATTACTGGTTCGATGGGGCGAACTATCTTAGCGAACTGACGGAAAAAGAGATTAGCCTGTGGCGCAATGGCCTAAACAGCGTCGAAGATTTACAGGCGAACCATATTGACGAAACCTTCACCTGGGCGCACCGCATCAGCAATCGAGCGGTGGATTTTCTGCAACAGCCCGCGCGCGCCGAGGAACCCTTCCTGATGGTGGTTTCGTATGATGAGCCGCATCACCCGTTCACCTGTCCGGTGGAGTATTTAGAGAAATACGCTGATTTTTACTACGAGCTGGGCGAGAAAGCACAGGATGACCTGGCTAACAAACCGGAACATCACCGCTTATGGGCGCAGGCGATGCCATCGCCAGTCGGTGATGACGGGCTTTATCACCATCCGCTCTATTTTGCCTGTAATGACTTTGTTGATGACCAAATCGGACGGGTCATCAATGCCTTAACGCCAGAGCAACGTGAAAATACGTGGGTCATTTATACCTCCGATCATGGTGAAATGATGGGTGCACATAAGCTGATCAGTAAAGGAGCGGCGATGTATGACGACATCACCCGTATTCCGCTGATCATCCGTTCGCCGCAAGGGGAGCGGCGACAGGTCGATACGCCAGTCAGTCATATCGATTTACTGCCGACAATGATGGCGCTGGCAGATATTGAAAAACCAGAGATTCTGCCGGGGGAAAATATCCTTGCCGTGAAAGAGCCACGCGGCGTAATGGTGGAATTTAACCGCTACGAGATTGAGCATGACAGCTTTGGCGGTTTTATTCCGGTGCGTTGCTGGGTGACGGATGACTTTAAACTGGTGCTCAACCTCTTCACCAGTGATGAACTTTACGATCGCCGTAATGACCCAAATGAAATGCATAACCTGATCGATGATATCCGTTTTGCAGACGTTCGCAGCAAAATGCATGACGCCTTATTGGATTACATGGACAAAATTCGCGATCCGTTCCGCAGTTATCAATGGAGCCTGCGTCCGTGGCGTAAAGATGCACAGCCGCGCTGGATGGGGGCATTTCGTCCACGCCCACAAGATGGCTATTCGCCAGTAGTACGCGACTATGACACCGGCCTACCGACACAAGGGGTGAAGGTGGAAGAGAAAAAACAGAAGTTCTGACGATAATGCCCGCTGATGATCACCCGGCGGGCATTATTCAGGCTGCTTAAACCAGCGAACCGCCGGTCAGGAAGGAAAAGATAAGGAATATCAGCAAAATGCTGCACACGATGCCGATACCAAAAAGCAAGGTATGGAAAGCCAGCGTCCCGCCGCCAAAAACCAGCGCGCCGCGAATGCCCCAGCGATTTTCCTTACGCATACCGCCAACAAATGCGCAAAGTAGCGCAGCAATGGCCAGTGCGATACCGCTTTGATCGAGGATTTTATCGACATCCACGTCCTCTTTTTTCTCCACGGTGGTAATTTTTTCGCCTTTTATTCCGGCGAGAAGACCTCTTTTAATTTCAGCCGTTTTATCCGCCACGATGCTTTCAAGCGTTGGCTGTGGTGCGGAAAAAGGGCCGAATGAAAAGTGGATAATCCCCATCATTAAAGCGATGGCACCGAACAGCATGCCCAATGAACTGATTTTAGTTTGCGCTATGATACCCATCTGACCTCCTTGTAGCGGATGGCAAAAGCATATCAGGAAACGGGCGGACGAAATTCTTAAAAAAATCGCTAAAGATAGAGCGTTAGTGAAATTGCAAAGGAGCAACAATGAAAATTTCCCGCCTCGGAGAAGCGCCCGATTACCGCTTCTCGCTGGCTAATGAGCGTACTTTTCTGGCGTGGATCCGTACCGCACTAGGATTTCTGGCGGCGGGGGTTGGGCTTGACCAACTTGCGCCAGATTTCGCCACGCCCGTCATTCGCGAACTGCTGGCGTTGTTGTTGTGTCTGTTTTCCGGCGGGTTAGCGATGTATGGCTACTTGCGCTGGTTACGCAATGAAAAAGCGATGCGTCTGAAAGAGGACCTGCCCTATACCAACAGCTTATTAATCATCAGTTTAATATTGATGATCGTGGCGGTGATCGTCATGGGACTGGTGTTGTATGCCGGATAGCCGCAAAGCCAGACGCATTGCCGACCCAGGGCTGCAGCCGGAGCGTACATCACTGGCGTGGTTTCGTACCATGCTGGGCTACGGCGCGTTGATGGCGTTGGCTATCAAACACAACTGGCACCAGGCGGGCATGTTATTCTGGATTTCGATTGGCATTCTCACCATCGTGGCGCTGATCCTCTGGCACTACACCCGTAATCGCAATTTAATGGATGTCACGAATAGCGATTTTTCCCAATTTCACGTAGTCCGTGACAAATTTTTGATCTCCCTCGCGGTGTTATCTCTCGCAATACTGTTTGCTGTAACGCATATACATCAACTTATCGTATTTATTGAGAGAGTCGCATGACAGGAAGTCAGGTCATTGATGCTGAAGAGGACAGGCATAAACTGGTTGTAGAGTACAAGGATGCTCTGCAACCTGCCGATTTTTATCACAATTTCAAACAACGGGGTATCCGCTCCGTACAGCTCATTCCCCATCTTGAATTTGATGACCGGGGCGATCTGACGGCCGCTTCGGTGACAGCAGAGCTGTGGGGGAAATTTTTAATTACCCTGTTTGAGTGTTGGGTGCGGGCAGATATCAGTCGTATTTCGATTGAGCTTTTTGACGCCACCCTACAAAAATGGTGTGGCAGCGAAAACCCGCACTCGCGCCGTGACTGCCAAACGTGCGACTGGCATCGGCTGTGTCCGCACGCTCGGGAGGAGACGCCAGACAGCGTGCTATGTGCGGGCTATCAGGCGTTTTATTCTTACTCCGCACCGCATATGCGGGTGATGCGTGATCTGATAAAGCAGCATCGTTCTCCCATGGAGCTGATGACGATGCTGCGGTGATGTGCGCTTAAACGGGCTGCCCCTGATGCGACATCCGCGTCGCCAGCGGTAGCCAGCACAGCACGATCAACAATCCCATTAAGGTCATCAACAACCCCAGGCTGCCCTGACCGGTTTGCGGCAACATCGCTGATAGCGACGCCAGCACGCCGGAACCAATGTTTTGCAGACCGCCGACCAGCGCGCCTGCGGTGCCCGCCAGGAAGGGGAACGGTTCCATCGCGCCGCTGGTCGCCAGCGGAAACAGCATCCCGGCACCGAAAAAGAACAGCGCGGCGGGAACGAGCAGCGTCCAGACATTCATCACGCCAAACCAGTCGGGGATCCACATCAGCAAGCCAGCCAGCAGGCAGCAGATAACCGACTGCCACATCAACGTTGAGAAGCGTTTATTAGGACGTCCGGCAAACCATGCCCCAAAAAATGCCGCCGGAATCGGCAGAATAAACAAAATACTGACCGTCATACTGCTCAGCCCTAATACCGCGCCCATCAGCACGCCGGAGCAGGCTTCAAAGGCGGCAATCCCGGCCAGACCGCCAATCAGCATCAGCAAATAACAGTTAAAACCGCTGTTACCGAAAAGCGTTTTATAACTGGTAAGCAGGCGTGTGCGCGGTGCGTCGACCGGACGCGTTTCCGGCATCCAGCGGGCCATACTGAAGGTCACACCGGCGCAAAGTACCAACAAAAAGAGATAACAGGCGCGCCAGTTCCACATCGTATCCAGCAGACCACCGATTAGCGGTGCGAGCAACGGACTGACAAGAATCCCCATGTTTAACAAGCTGTTAGCGTGGCGCAACTGTGTCCGTTCATATAAATCACGCGGCAACGTACGCGCCATTACACCGCCAACGCCGGTGCCCATGCCCTGCATCGCGCTGGCGGCAATCAATACCGTCAAACTGGAGGTCGTGACCGCGACTAGCGTTGCCAGCATAAAAATGGACATTCCGATGAGGATCACCGGTCGGCGGCCCACGCGGTCGGAAATCGGGCCATAAAACAGCTGCGAGACACCGTAAGTCAGCAGATAAGCGCCCATTACGCTCTGCACCGCCCCTTCACGGACGTTGAGATCGCGCGCCATATCGGCAATAGCTGGAATATAAATGGTTTGCGCCATCTGACCGACGGCCACGAGTAATACCAACATCAATAACAAATTGACGTTTCTATGCCTTTTCATTATCACGGATGCTTTTATAAAAATAATTAGAATAAGTCACTACGCATTCCCATAAATGCGGGAGAGGAATCTATCACATTGATAAATGTTAGCCAGATATACGCCAGGAATGGGGAATTGTTTAGCGGCAGAATATGTAAACAAAAGCGGCAATAAATGTTGCCGGGAGGGATGGTAGGGCGGATAAGATGCATCAGCATCGCATCCGACACCAACCCGCACGCTAAATATGAAAGGGGAGCGGTTACCCGCTCCCCTTTGGTGCGACTTGAATCTGAATTACTTCAGGTATTTCAGAACAGCATCAAGCAGTTGCAGTGCTGCAACAATGAGTTTGAGGATAAGAATGGCGATATCCACCAGGCTCATACGCGTCTCCTGTGGTTCAGGAGCACTGCCAGCTGACGTACCTTTCCGCTGCCTGTTGCCAGCTGTTGTGCACGCGGTATCTCAAGGAGAAACGTTGTGCTTGTTGACATAACACAGTGTGCTCACGCGGGGTTAAGGCGCTGACGGCACCACCCGTTTCAGCCAGGACTTAGTGCGCCGGGTAACGATGCGGCCCCCACATAACACATTGCGTACAGTGATATTATAGAAGTTTACTGTATAAATAAACAGTAATATTTGGACAAAACGCAAACTATGATCGATACTCAACTATGCACTAAATACGTCAAAATTCGTGCCGAAATTGCGCGTTCTGCGCGGAACACGTATACTTTCAGTGTTGACATAATACAGTGTGCTTTGCGGTTACCAGCCGCAGGCGACTGACGAAACCTCGCTCCGGCGGGGTTTTTTGTTACCTGCAATTCAGTACAAAACGTGATCAACCCCTCAATTTTCCCTTGCTGAAAAATTTTCCATTGTCTCCCCTGTAAAGCTGTGCTTGTATAAATATTGTTAAACACAAAACCAACAAGGTCCCCAATGACTACTTCCATGTTCAACGCAAAACTACTACCAACTGCGCCATCCGCCGCAGTGGTCGTCGTGCGTGTGGTGGTGGTCGTCGGCAATGCGCCGTAGGGACTGGAACAACACACGATTCCAAAACCCCGCCGGCGCAAACCGGGCGGGGTTTTTCGTTTAAGCACCTCCCGGAAAGTCGGCCCAGAAGAAAAGGACTGGAGCATGGCAAGTTCGGGCACAACATCAACGCGTAAGCGCTTTACCGGCGCAGAATTTATCGTTCATTTCCTGGAACAGCAGGGCATTAAGATTGTGACGGGCATTCCGGGCGGTTCTATCCTGCCTGTTTACGATGCCTTAAGCCAAAGCACGCAAATCCGCCATATTCTGGCTCGCCATGAACAGGGCGCGGGGTTTATCGCTCAGGGAATGGCGCGCACCGACGGTAAACCGGCGGTCTGTATGGCCTGTAGCGGGCCGGGCGCGACTAACCTGGTGACCGCCATTGCCGATGCGCGGCTGGACTCCATCCCGTTGATTTGCATCACCGGTCAGGTTCCCGCCTCGATGATCGGCACCGACGCCTTCCAGGAAGTGGACACCTACGGCATCTCTATCCCCATCACCAAACACAACTATCTGGTCAGACATATCGAAGAACTCCCGCAGGTCATGAGCGATGCCTTTCGTATTGCGCAATCAGGCCGCCCTGGCCCGGTGTGGATAGACATTCCTAAGGATGTGCAAACGGCCGTTTTTGAGATTGAAGCACAGCCCGCTATGGCAGAAAAAGCCGCCGCACCCGCTTTTAGCGAAGAAAGCATTCGTGACGCAGCGGCAATGATTAATGCTGCCAAACGCCCGGTGCTTTATCTGGGCGGCGGTGTGATCAATGCGCCTGCGCGAGTGCGTGAACTGGCGGAGAAAGCGCAGCTGCCTACCACCATGACTTTAATGGCGCTGGGCATGTTGCCAAAAGCGCATCCGTTGTCGCTGGGTATGCTGGGGATGCACGGTGTGCGCAGCACCAACTATATCTTGCAGGAGGCGGATCTGCTGATTGTTCTCGGCGCGCGTTTTGATGACCGGGCGATTGGCAAAACCGAGCAGTTCTGTCCGAATGCGAAAATTATTCATGTCGATATCGATCGCGCAGAGCTGGGTAAAATCAAGCAGCCGCACGTAGCGATTCAGGCGGATGTTGATGACGTGCTGGCGCAGCTGATCCCGCAGGTGGAAGCGCAACCGCGTGCAGAGTGGCACCAGTTGGTAGCGGATTTGCAGCGCGAATTCCCGTGTCCAATCCCGAAAGCGTGCGATCCATTAAGCCATTACGGCCTGATCAACGCCGTTGCCGCCTGTGTCGATGACAATGCGATTATCACCACCGACGTGGGTCAGCATCAGATGTGGACCGCGCAGGCTTATCCGCTCAATCGCCCACGCCAGTGGCTGACCTCCGGTGGGCTGGGCACGATGGGCTTTGGTCTGCCTGCGGCCATTGGCGCGGCGCTGGCGAACCCGGATCGCAAAGTGTTGTGTTTCTCCGGCGACGGCAGCCTGATGATGAATATTCAGGAGATGGCGACCGCCAGTGAAAATCAGCTGGATGTCAAAATCATTCTGATGAACAACGAAGCGCTGGGGCTGGTACATCAGCAACAGAGTCTGTTCTACAAGCAGGGCGTTTTTGCCGCTACCTATCCGGGAAAAATCAACTTTATGCAGATTGCCGCCGGATTCGGCCTCGAAACCTGTGATTTGAATAACGAAGCCGATCCGCAGGCTGCATTGCAGGAAATCATCAATCGACCAGGTCCGGCGCTGATCCATGTGCGTATTGATGCCGAAGAAAAAGTATACCCGATGGTGCCGCCAGGTGCGGCGAATACTGAAATGGTGGGGGAATAAGCCATGCAAAACACAACTCATGACAACGTGATTCTCGAACTCACCGTTCGCAACCATCCGGGCGTAATGACCCACGTTTGTGGCCTTTTTGCCCGTCGCGCTTTTAACGTCGAAGGCATTCTCTGCCTGCCGATTCAGGACAGCGACAAAAGCCATATCTGGCTACTGGTCAATGACGACCAGCGTCTGGAGCAGATGATAAGCCAAATCGATAAGCTGGAGGATGTGGTGAAAGTGCAGCGTAATCAGTCCGATCCGACGATGTTTAACAAGATTGCAGTGTTTTTTCAGTAAGGAGCGACATTAAACCGCTCGGGGGAGTTACTGATGAGCGATTTTTGATAGATCCGTTCAGATATATAGGGTGAAATTGTGCCAGAGACCATCTCAGGCACAATTTATTAGCCCAGGACGTTAATTTAAGTCGCTGCACCGGTAACCTGGGGGGACAGTTAGGGCTAAAATTTCCAGCGATGGTGTTAAATTCTGATTGCTGTCTATACCAGTGGTCATGACCAGCATTCTATTAATTAATGGTTCATCGAGAGGTATATTATGGCAAGCCCTATAAACAGCGGAATAATGATGGCAAATCTCTGCCCTTCCACCTTTTTGGATAAAAATATAAATATCGCTGCTGAGCTTGATATTACAAATAATGAGAAAAAATATTCACCTGGCAGTAATTTTGCAAAATGGATGTTGCAGGAAATAAAGCGCTTAATACTAAATATCATGTCCGGTTCTCGGAGTGTTAACACCGATATTCTTGACTATTTCCACCCTATGCCAGGCACGGAAAATAATGGCAATCGTACCTGGATGGCGGCAACTGGAGAGAACGAATATACCGAAATCAAACAAACAGGTGATAAAGCCTTTAAAGTTATACAGTATGACGCCGGTGAAAAAAATACAAAAAAAACAGTAAAAGAAACATCATATTCTGGAGTGGCTGTGGCGACTATTATCAAGTCGCTGTCTGAAAAAACTGCTGCGTTAGAAACACATTCTGCTGATATGGTTTTGAGGAAAAAATTAGTTAATAGTATTGTTCTGATGAATGCGGATTGTAATTACGAAATGCCTGCAGAAATTTTGAGTAATACATATGATTTATTAAACCTGCGAATTCAAAAAGATGAGGGGCATTTACCTGTTCAGGAAAAAATTGATATTACTGAGAATTATTTACACTCTGTGACTATGGATGCTCATAGATGTATAAAAGAACAAACTAAACCAAGTGGTGCTGCAAAAATAACTTGCTGTGGTGTTGAGTTAAGTAAAGATATTCTTGAAATATTTGCAAGCAAAATTGAAATGATTGAAAAAGATCTAAGTTATAGTCAAAAGACACCTGAACAATTGGTTGCACAGGTTTGCTTTAATGATGATGAATGTGCTCGGGTAAGAGAATTATTAAAACAATCAAATGGTAATATTACGGATGATAAGATTGATGAAATAATCGCTTGCTTAGCCAGTCCTCAGGGGATTGCATGTTTTTATTATTCTTCCGCACAAGGCTATCAGACTTGCTTACAACATACATCTCAAGATGTTCGCGAGTTACTCTCAAAAAGTATTGATAGTTTCATTTCACCAACAGTGGATTTAAAAAAATCAGGAAATTCTTTTTTTGGGTCTGGAAAGTATCTTAATGAAATGGATTTTACTATAAATGGGTTTAGTCAGAAGATGTATGTGATGGCGGTTAATAAAATTGAAAATGAAGTTAAACTTCAGTGTGCTCGTTATTTCACTACCGGTATGGTCGACAAAGAAAACTCCAAAATAGATAAAGTCGCTTTTACATTTTCCGCTGCCGCAACAACTGCTGATTTATGATTTTTTCTTGATGAAGCGCGTTTATCATTAAGGTGAACGCGTATTGTTAACCGTCTGTGTGTAAACAGTCTTTTTGAAAAAATGAGCGATTTTTGATAGTGAATAAGTAGTGTTAGTGATGCAATTGCATTGGGAAAATCGTTCGGAAAATAAGCTCCAGTATTATTGCATTTTTCTTAACGAACTGGCACATGGAGGTCGCTTTATGACCAATTGTGGCGCTAATATTAATGCTTTGAATAATATCAAAGTTGTATATATGAATATTGAGAAAAACCATGAGGTTATTATGGGAACTTATAGCGTAACCACCAATCCAGTTAAACAGAGTGTTCTGTTTCACCAAAAACAGCAAAATTTAAATAAGAGTATTAAGCGTGATCTTAATGTAGATTTTTCTAACATTGACGTAATGAAAAAAAGTGGTCTGATTGACAATTGCAGAACAGTACCAACAGAACCCGTGAAGGTAAGCTTTAGAGAATCATTTGTAAATATATTAACTCATCTGCTGGAAATATTGCATCTTTATCGTTATGAGGTTAATTCTAAATTCATCCCTTATTTTCATGTTACACCTGAATCTCAGGATTCGAATAATAAAATATGGATTGCTGTAACGGGTTTAGATAGTTATGTCAAAATTGAACAACTCGGTAGTGACAGTTTTAAAGAAACCCAATTGTATCGTGAATATCATAAGAAAAAAAATGGTAAAACTGAAAGTATAAAGCATGAGGAAGTCAGGGTATTTTCAGGGCCTCACGCACAAGAGTTTTTGCAGCTCTTATCACAACATGATCAACAGGAAAGAGAACAACTCTCAGAATTAACAGTTGCTGCAAATACTCTTAAGCTGGAAGTTGCTAAAAATAACTATGACATGAAATACTCTTTTGATAGGCAAATCGAATGCCGAATGATAGAGCTTTTAAGGGAACAAAAAGATTTAATTCCAGAAAAGTATTTACATCAATCATCTATAAAAAACCTTAAGCTTCGTGAGGAAGAATTTAGCTCACTCCTTGCAGATGTAGAAAGACAAGTTCTGGAGGGAAGTTCATTTGTTTTATGTTGTGGTGAAAAAATAAACGGCACTATAAGTGAATTACTTCGCAAAAAAATTACAGATTCATCACATTCCACCAAATCTCTCACTCTCTCTGAATCTCCTTCTTATGATTTTTATGAGGAAATATTCAAGAAAGCTCTTTTCACACCTGATGAATGTCATCTGGTGAGAGATTCTTTAGTGCAGGATGGTATAAAGCCAGAAAAAATAGCAAAAATTATTTCTTGTTTATCCAGTCGTACCGGGATTGGAAATTTGTTTTATGCCTGTTCACAAGCATTTCATGTTGCTAATGATAACGCTGCACTTGATGTGCGTCGCGCCGCTACGTCTGTTGGCGATACAATAGATGTTTGTCCGAGTTTTGTTGCTTTGAATGGTAGAAATTACCATCAGCATGTCGATTTCTCAGAATACGGATTCACACAAACCCTTTGCGTCTTAGGAGCAGTCGTAAATAACGCGAATGACACCTTTGATGTTGCTAATTATATCTATACCACTAAAGGCGAAAATATTATCCATAACGACGCTGAAAATGATGTCCGCAATCTAAGGAGAAATATCTCAGGCAATATTACGATTGCAACCTACAAATAATTCGCTTTTTCTCAATAACACGCACCAAACGCTTACCTCTCTGGTAAGCGTTTTGACGATAAGCTCAACATCATTAAGCCAATACATACCCCATATCCAACTTGAACAACATCGCGCTTA
>OAQX01000025.1_pt1 | contig 97447 bp, 84 predicted proteins | sample 1475521 | NCBI WGS metagenome assembly OAQX01 (sample SAMEA3360657, study PRJEB22359) | human gut metagenome | biome: ENVO:urban biome; feature: ENVO:human-associated habitat; material: ENVO:feces | place: Bangladesh | collected 2011 | reverse complement strand
TTGAATACGGCTGGGTAAAAGTAGGCGACGAATACTACTTGATGGCTACTGAACTTGTTGACGCAGCTATGAAAGATATTGGTATCGAAGACTATGAAATCGTAAATCGTTTCTCCGGCGCAGATTTAGAATTAGCTGAATTTAAACATCCATTCGTAGAACGTAAATCCACTGTATTGTGTGGCGACCATGTAACACTTGAAGCAGGTACTGGTTGCGTACATACAGCTCCTGCACACGGTGAAGACGACTTTAACATCGTTATGCGTTATAACAAGGAAGGAAAAACTGAACTTCCTATCGTATCCCTTGTTAACGAAACTGGTAACTACACTAAACAAGTAGACGACAATCGTTATGGCGATACTGAGTTCCCATTGGCTGGCGTAGAAATCCACGATGCAGAGGTGCCTATTATTAAAATCTTGGCGCACAACAATGCATTACTTAATAAATCTAGCTTGCGTCACCAATATGCTCACTGCTGGCGTTGTAAAAACCCTGTTATCTACCGTGCTACAGAACAATGGTTCTCCTCTGTAGATGGGTACCGTCAACAAGCGCTTGATGCTATCGATAACCAAGTACAATGGATTCCTAAATGGGGCCATGACCGCATCTTCAACATGGTTCGCGACCGTGGTGACTGGGTAATTTCCCGTCAACGTATTTGGGGCGTGCCAATTCCTATTTACTATTGTGAAAGCTGTGGCGAGCATATCATCAACGATGATACTATCAAAGCATTACAAGAAAAAGTAGCTGTAGAAGGCTCCGATGCTTGGTGGGCTCACAGTGCAAAAGAATTGTTACCAGAAGGCTTCAAATGTCCTCATTGCGGTCATGATGAGTTCAAAAAAGAAACAGACATCATGGACGTATGGTTTGACTCTGGTTCCTCTTGGGCTGGCGTACTCGAAGTTAATGATCTTGACGTACCATGTGCTATGTACCTTGAAGGTTCTGACCAACATCGCGGTTGGTTCAACTCTTCCTTGTTAACTGCTGTAGCAACAACAGGTAAAGCACCATATAATTCTGTATTGACTCACGGTTTCGTTGTGGACGGCGAAGGTCGCAAAATGTCTAAATCTGTAGGTAATACAGTAGCTCCAAGCGACATCATCGACGTATACGGCGCTGATGTTATGCGTTTGTGGGTATCCTCCGCGGATTACCAAGCAGACGTACGTTTGTCCAAAGACATCGTAAAACAATTATCCGAAGTATACCGTAAGATCCGTAATACATTCCGCTTCTTGCTTGGCAACTTGGATGACTTCAATCCAAACACTGACAAAGTGGCTTACGCAGATATGTCCGAATTCGATAAATGGGCATTGTTGCGCTTAGAAGAAGTACGTCAAAAGGTTACTGAAGCGTATGAAAACTATGAATTCCACATGTTGTACCATGCAATTCATAACTTCTGTACAGTAGACTTGAGCTCCATCTACCTTGATGTAATGAAAGATACTATGTATGCTGAAAGCAAAAACAACGTAGCTCGTCGTTCTGCTCAAACAGCTATGTATGAAATCTTGAAAACATTGGTAGCAATGGTATCTCCAGTACTTTCCTTCACAGCAGAAGAAGTTTGGAAATACATGCCTAAAGAAGAAGGCATGCCTGAATCCGTTATGCTTCAAGATTGGCCACAAGGTCATCCTGAACACTTCAACCAAGAATTGGCTGATAAATGGAACCAATTATTAGACTTGCGTACATCTGTACAAAAAGCATTGGAACTTGCTCGTCAAAACAAAACAATCGGTCACCCATTGGATGCATCCGTTACAGTATACGCTGAAGGCGCTGCATTCGACGCATTGAACGCTCTTGGTGAAGAAGGCTTGGCTAAACTTGTTATCGTATCCGAAGCTCACATTGTAAACGGCGCTGCACCAGTAGAGGCTGTAAAAGACGAAGAAACAGGCGTTGCAACAGTAGTTGCTCCATCTGAACTTGAAAAATGTGAACGTTGCTGGATCCACCGCGATACAGTAGGTCAAGATAGCGAACACCCTACACTTTGCCATCGTTGTGCAGAGGTTGTAGAATCTTTATAATTATAGATAAGACTACATAATCTATATAAACCCTTCTCTAATATTCTTTAGTTCGGTTTGAACTGGGAATGTAGAGAAGGGTTTTTCTATTATAGCTGAGTTTCTAAGTCATATTTATGGTAGTTTACAAAATATTAAGAAAATATATAGAATTATGAATTCGTTGTATACTATCTTTCTTGTGAAAATATCTATCATAATTAGTACTTTATTGTTTTCCTCATGAAAAATTAATGTGTAAAAATTTACTCATTTCATATTAAACTTAATATCCTAGTTTAAGATGTTTATAGTTAGTTTAGTTATTGTGCTTATATGAGAAGGAGGAAGAGCAATGGTAGCAACTATCATTAAAGCAATTTTGGCTGCACTTACTGGTTTAGCAAACGCAATCTTGCCTTTATTCAAATAACAATTTCATTCCCCAGAAAAAAGACCACCCAGCTTGCGGGTGGTCTTTTTCTTATGCCTGAAAATAGAAATCAATTTGTAACATAATGATTTAGAGAATCTTTAAGTGTCGTTTAACTATAAGGCCTTATATTGACTATAGAAGCAAGCATACCTATAATGAAGATTAATTAACTATGAAATGAACGTGAAGAACGGGCAGTGTTATGTGGTTTTATTTCTTATGCAAAACGAGGGGAGCGTATAAGTCATGAGAAGAAATATAATTATTAAGGCGTTGGTGTTAGGGGCTATAGGATGTGCGTTTAGTGCTACAGGTTTTGCAGCAAATGTACAAAATGGACATGGCCAAGGTATTGCAGATTCTACTACAGACGTGAATGGGGCTAAACATGAAGCTGTAAGTTCGAATTGGATGGATCGTACGGATATCGCGGTAGGTGTACAGTCCGGAGGTCACTCCAAATTAGATAAAGGGCACTTTTTAACGGATGATTTGGATACCATTTATAATAAGAAATCTGATTACGGTAACCTAACGAAAGCTTATATAGAAACATTGCAGCCTATTTCTCATTATGATGAGAACAGTAAAAGTGTTCTATTTGTACAGGGGCGCATTGGACGCGGTGGTGAGAAGATAGCGTCGAAAGAAATGCGTGGTTATCTTCTTCCTGAAGTAATAATCAATCGCTATGGACAAACTTCTTATACCAAAATAAATACGGATGAAAAATCATCCGAAACATTAGGGATTATTGGTTCTTTCGGTATTGGATATCGACGCCTTAGCCGAAATGAACATGCTTATGTAGGTGTTAATGCTTTTGTAGATCGAGCTTTCACAGGCAATTATAATCGTATCAGCGGTGGTGTAGAGTATGTGAATGGTCTCAATGAAGTGTATGCCAATGTGTATAGAGGCCTTGGTGATAAGGAACTCGTAAAAGGCGGTGGCGGTAATCCATATCCTAAACGGTTGTATCCTAATGGCTATCCAGATACATTCCCTTATAATACGATTCCTAGTGAAAATTATTATACCTACAAAGGCGGTAGAGCACTAGATGGCTATGAAATTGGTTTTGCTAGATCTTTCAAGAATGCTCGCTGGGCTCGTGCCTATGTAAACGGATATCGTTGGAAGGGACATGGATTCGGGCATACACAAGAATATAATTGGGGACGTCCAGGTCATTGGTCCGTGCCATGGTTTACCGCACGTAATGCAAATCATTATAAGGGCATTAAAATCGGTGCTGAATTACAGTTGACGCCACATATATCTTTAGATATTGGGTATAACAATGCTAATAACATGTCGAAAGGTATGTATGGCACTCTTAAATATACATTAGGTACATCTAAATTTGCCTTCTGGGGTGGCAAGCATAGTGATGATACGATTACAACAGCTCGTTCTAAAATGCTAGATAAGGTACGTCGTCAAGATATGATTGTAGAATCCTTTGATGACATTGAATACGATTATTTGGCGCCAATCGATCATCTATAATACCACTGTAGTTTAGATTATAGATATTAAATAAGACATGTAATAATAGGGAAGTAATTTATATGAGCAAGACATTAATGATAAAAGCAATGGTTTTAGGTGCTGTAGCATGTGCATTTAGTGCTATAGGTTTTGCAGCAGATGTACAAAATGGACATGGTCAAGGTGTTGCAGATTCTACTACAGAAGTGAATGGGGCTAAGCATGAAGCAGTTCGTTCTAGCTGGATGGATCGTACAGATATCGTAGTCGGCGTTGGTATGAAAGATTCGAAAGAGACGCATAGTCAGCACCATTATGTTGGTGAATCATCGATGAGACATGATGATCTAAATACTGTAACTTCGAAAAGTTTAAAATCTACTGAAATCAATAAATTGTATATTGAGACCTTGCAACCTATAACCCATTATGATGAAAATGCTAAAAGTGTTGTCTTTGTACAAGGTCGTATTGGGCGCAGTGGAGAAAAAATTTCATCTTATAAATTAGATAGTTATTGGGAGCCAGCCAGACCTGCAGGGACGTTTATAACACATGATAAGCAAACAGATAAGAAAGAATCATTAGGAATGAATTCTAATATTGGCATTGGCTATCGTCGTCTTAGCAAAGGTGAACATGCTTATGTTGGTGTTAATGCGTTCTATGACCATGTGTTTAAAGGTGGTTATAAGCGCGTTAGTGGCGGTGTAGAATATGTGGCAGGCCTTAATGAATTTCATGCTAATCTGTACCGAAACTTGGGGACTGATGATAGAAAATATATAGGACTTCATGGGCGAACTAACACATGGTATATTCCTGGAGGATTGTATCCATATGGTATGGATCCCGATCAAAGTCTTTATAACTATGGTGTGGTTTCTTATGAAAATCACTGGGCTCTAAGTGAAAATACTGTAGCTAGAGGTTATGATATTGGCTATGCTCGAACATTTAAAAATGCTAGATGGGCTCGTGTCTATGCAGACTATTATAACTGGCGTGGTAGAGAGGCTGTAAAAGTAGGGTATTATAAATTACCTAAACGCGATGCTATTAAAGGCTTTAAAGTGGGGGCAGAATTCCATATTACACCACATCTTACTCTTGATGCGGGTTATAAAACAGCGTCTCATCATTTGAGTGGTCCTTATGCAACTTTGAAATATACAATCGGTACATCCAAGTTTGCTTGGCGTGGTGGTAAACATAGTGAAAGTGCGATTACAACAGCTCGCTCTAAGATGCTTGATAAGGTACGTCGCAGTGATATGGTTGTACAAGAAACTGTAGAAGAAACTTATGATCATGGCGTTGTCGATGTAGGCTTATAGGGGCTTTTGCGTACATTACCCTCATGATCATCTATAATAGTTTAGCTTGTTCATAGGTTATAAAAAAGGAGCTAGTACATTATGTACTAGCTCTTTTTATGTTCTCGGTTATTTCTATTGTAATGCCTTAGGTACACTGAGTTTTTTCCAGTTGTCTAGTTCAGGAATTTCTAAGGTATTAATCGTTTTTTGAATCCAGTAGTTTAATGATACTTCGTTACCTAAATGTTGTTCAAATAAATAGGTATTACCTGGCGTATCCAGAGGCTTTCCATCTTTGTCGATGGAGTGGCGCATGGATTCTTTCAAATAGAGTTGAACTCTAAATGGATTTGCGTGATTGCCTCTGAAAATGAAATAGGATGGGCCAATAAAGTCATGAGTACGGACATTAATTTGTTCGTATTTTTTGTCTTTTAAGCCTTGTAGTGCAGTTTGTATCATGGCGTTAGCATCGTCGTATTCTTCAAGTAGGAATGCTTGTTGATCTACATCAAGTACATAATGCCAAGTCGGCTTTTCCTCGTTCGTTTCAACAGACCAGGAATCTCCCAATGATGGCAATTGATGCGTATCGTAGAGGTCTTTTAATAGCTGAATGGCATTCTCTTTCTTGAACAGTGCTCGGTAAATGGTCTCTTGACCTTCTGATGGGTCATAACCATGGAGTCTGACTTGGTATGTATCACGTAGCATACGCTTTACATCTAGCTTAAAAATGTTGCGTAGCTTATCTGGAACGGATAGGAAATGATTGTAAAAGCTAAGCTTCGTTTCGTCTTGTGATGCTAAGGCGTGCTCAATGGTTTGCCAATCATATAAGGTAGTGTCCCATAAGAAGTCATCCATATTTACAGATAAACGAGCCGCATTTTGAGGCCATTCCGTATGACCAGGACGTACTGTTGTAGTAGACTCTGTAATACCTTCCTTGTATTGCCAATGGCCATCAACCTCTTCGAAGGCTGCTAACCGTTCTTCTGCTTCATCATCGATAGGAATATCTTTTAACTCTTCATCGAGGTTTGCCTTGTGAGATAACATGTATTGATGGGATTCTTCGTAATAGGCTACTGCAGTATCTAAATCTGGTTTGCCAGTGACATAACCTTTTTCGTAGGCGTACCCTAAGGCCACACGTGTTAAAGCCCGTGTAATATCGTAAAAGAGAACGCGATCTTCCTCTTCTAAGGCACGTTTTTCTTCATCTAGTACACGTGTTAAGGATTGTACACCAAAGCGTATATTTTTCGTTACACCAAAACCGTGAATTCGCATGTAACCAATGTATGGCAAGGAGAACATAAAGCGTTCTTTTGTGGCTGCCATGTGAGTTAGATCTGCAATGAGCCCCCAGTCGAGCGGTAGGTGGCCAATGTGGAAGATATAGCCAAAGGCAGCTTGTAATGCAGCATAGCCGGCATCACTGAAATATTTAGTAGCTGCACGGCGGTAGAGTCCAATCGCTTTTACAGGATCATAGGGAATGACTCTGCGGAGCTCTTTTGCATCATAGAAATGATAGCAATAATCCGCTAGTTCAGCGGTGCTTTCAGCTTGACCCAAGGCGGCACCTTTCGTAAACCATGTGAAAGCGTCCTCAAATTTTCCATGTTCATGACAGTCTAGGCCGGTGTAGAGCATCATGGTTGGATTGCCTAGCTCAGCAGCAGTTAAGGCCACGCGGCGGGCGTTATTAAAATCGCCTTCATCGATATAAATGTTGCGTAAATTGCCTTGGAACATGGCGAGACCGTTATCGAGTGCTCTATTAAACCATTCCTTGGCGAGTTTCGTAGCATTTTCCTGTAATGTTTCGTTGGAAATAGTACCTTGTAAGGCTATAAGGCGTTCCTGTATAGAACCTTTTTGCAAGCTCTGTTGGATACGTTTCGCCAAACTTAGGCGCGGCGGTGTAATCATATCCCTTGCAAGGCTGATACGGTCGTCATCGCGCCAGAAAAAGACATTGCCTATAATGTATTGGCAGAAGGCATCACCTTGTTCCGCGTAGTCGTAAACTATACGAAACGCATCGTCAAAAGATATTAACATATCCTTTTCAACCGTAGGTGTAATAGTTCCATTGATACGCAATGCTTGTAAGGTACCAATAGGACTACAACGGCGAATGCTATCGTGCAAGCATTGATAGGTGCGCATGTTATTTTCTGGGAAGTTTGATTCCTCCCATGTAAAGCGTGGTCCTGCGTAGATACGAGCCAATAAAGCATACGCATCCGCTATCTCTCGAGCCTCTGGATCATTAGCTATTTTTAATGCATCCTCTTTGGTGTCGATTTCATTTTCCAGCGACGTTGTCATATCGTTTCTCAGCGCCCGATGATTCGGCTGTTCAGGACTATGCTGATTATTTACAATCAGTTCTAATTGGCGCAAACCTTCTTGGGCCATTTCTTGATTGTAGGATTTAAAAATCATGTGGAAGACCTTTTGTAGACGTTCCGTAAAGTACTGTGCCATAAGGCCTCCTTTAATTAGTTACATTTACTATAGAATACGTATTTATTATATAACGAACGCGAGGGACCGTAAAAGAGGGATTAGAATAAAAAATCCCCTCTGAAAGAGCTTTGAAATCACAATACTGTGAGTCCTGTAGTCTTTCAGAGGGGTCATATTTATCCTAGTTTATAGAGATAGATATTATTTTTTGTTGTAATCGCCGAACCATTTGTCGTAGATTTTTTGGTAAGTGCCGTCTTCTTTAAGTTCTTTAAGAGCTTTGTTAACAGCTTCTTGTAAAGCTTTGTTGCCCTTTTTCACGCCAAGAACTGTACCTTCAGCTTTAGTAGGTTCGCCTACGAGTTTAAGGTCTTGATCAGCACCTTGTTTGAGGTAGTACATAGCCACTGCGTTATCGATGATAGCACCGTCGATTGTACCAGCTTTCAATTCCATGAAGATATTAGCATTGGAATCGATTTGTTTTACTGTTGTACCAGGAATTTTTTGAGCCATTTCAACAGGGATTGTACCAATTTGAGCACCTACAGTTTTGCCTGCTAATTCATCCATGTTGTGGATTGTTGTGTTATCTTTACGAACAACTGTGATGAAACCGCCTTGGTCAAAGTATACATCGGAGAAGTCCAATGCTTTTTCACGTTCTGGTGTAGCATTGATACCTGCTGCGATCATGTCGATATCGCCAGATTGAACTGCTGGAATCAAAGCATCGAAGCCCATGGATTTGAATTCCATTTTTAAACCAAGTTTTTTAGCAATTGCTTCGGACAAATCAACGTCGAAGCCAACGTATTTGTCGCCTTCGGTGAATTCGAATGGTGGGAATGTAGTTTCAGAACCTACACGCAATACACCTTCTTGTTGTGTCATTTTTGGTTTGTCATTACCACAACCAGCCAATAAACCCATTGCTGCTACCGCTACGAGGGCGATGGCTGTCAATTTTTTGAACTTAAACATAGAAACCTCCTCAAACATCCATATACATGGTTTATCAAATTCTGTTTATATTGTACGGAATTTTACAATAATAGGCAATAACATTGTATAATTAAGAGTAAATGAGTTTTATATTTATCACTATATTTAAAATTTTTATTTAAGATGGCTCTCTTTTAGGCCATATTTTATAGTAATATAACATTTTCCATTTTAGGTTGTAGAGCATCTTCATTCTTTATAATCATTGGCGTATATACATGGAGGCACTATGTCCCTTACAACTACTTTTTCTGATCTTTGTAAAAGCTTCGCACCTGATGCTTTTGCCATCAATTATACATTAGCTAAGAACCCTGAACTGTCGAGTCATGAATTTGAGTCCGTTAAAACGATCGGTGCTGTTCTTGAAAAACATGGCATAGATGTAACCTATGAATTCTGTAATTTGCCAACAGCGTTCAAGGCTTCTGCTGTGAAAGTAGATAACCCAAAAGGTCGTTTGGCTATCCTTTGTGAATATGATGCACTCCCTGAAGTAGGCCATGCATGTGGTCACTCCGCCAGTGGCTCTATGAGTGTTCTAGCAGCATTAACACTACATAAAATGCAACAAGACGGCGTTGCTTTCAATATGGATATCGATATCATCGGTACACCTGATGAAGAAGCCACTGGTTGCAAGGTAGATATGTGTAATGCAGGGGTGTTTAAAGAGTATGATTTTGCTATCATGGTTCACCTTGATGGGGAAGAAACACGACCTAATTCACAATTCTTGGCGCTCGACTGCTTCCGCGCTCGCTATTACGGTAAACCAGCTCATGCAGCCGGTGAGCCTTGGAATGGTATCAATGCGGTAAACGGGGTACAACTCGCTATTCATGCGATGGATATGATGCGTCAACAAGTACGGCCTGAAAGTCGTATTGGCACATGGATCATTGCAGGTGGTACTGCATCTAATGTCATTCCTGAATTCGGCGAATTAGAAGTGACGGTGCGTCATACTGAACGTGAATATTTGAATGGCTTATCTGAACAGATTAAGAACATCTTTGAAGGTGCCGCCCTCTGTACAGGCACTACTGTAGATGTAGAGTTCTACGGTAATCCTTATGATGATATGAACCAAAACCATAGAGGCACCGTTCTAATCGAAGACGTAATGTCTGATATGGGCATTGATTTCAAGCCAGGCCCAGCAGATATTGGGGGCAGCTCAGACATCGGTAATGTTAGCTATCAATGTGCAGCATTCCATCCAAAATTGCGACTCGCGGGGGAAGATAAGGTATGCCACTCTAAAGAATTTGCTGCGGCTATGCTAGAATCCACCATTGAACAAACAATTGTGGACGGTGCTAATATCATAGGCCGTACCTTGTTACGATTGGTAGAAAATCCAGATGTATTAGAAGAAATTGTTGCTGAATTTAATGCAACTAAATAAAACTTTTTCTATATCTATCAGGATGGCTGTAATAGTGTAGGTAGAATTCGTGGTCTTTTTCAGAGCTATTAATTATGGATGATAATGAGATGTTTCCATTTATGAAGCTCTGAATCTTGGTGAAATAGGCACCTAACTCACGTTCGTGATAATAGAGCGCCCAGACCACGTTATTTCCAGCGATGACTGGAATGTACTTAAACTCAAGGAATTCAAATAAACCGGCTATGGTAATATCATCTGGTACGGTAAATTCTTCGCGATGATGATTTATATCATCGCCTGCACAAACTGCATCTCGATCCATTATGATGCGCATATGATTTCACTTCCTATCTATGCCTTATATACTATCTATGTCTTACATACTATCTGTGTATTCTTTTAACAGATATATTTGTAACTATTACTGTACTACTGATTGAAAATAATATCTATCCATTTATATATCGTATTAAAGGAGACTTCATGTCCTCAACTGAAACATTACAAATTAAAAATTATATAGGTCTCACCGGTGATAAACCCATTCGATTCATTGCATCCGATGTAGATGGTACGTTGGTTAACGATGCAAAAGCGATTCCTGATGAGGCAATTGAGGCTATTCGTGCTGCTCGTGAAAGCGGCATTCGCGTAGCCATCGCTTCTGGTCGTGCTTGGAATGAGATGAACGATGTCATCGAAAAACTGCCATGCTTACGCTATTTTATGTGTACTAATGGTGCCTATGTAATGGATAAAGACGAAAAACGCACTTTATTCCATGTAACATTTGATAAAGAACAAGCACTCTATTTGTTGCGTAAACTCTTAACCTATGGCGTCTATGTGGAGGCCTATGTGAAAGATAAAATCTATGGCATGTATCCACCATCTCGTTGTATTACACCTGAACGCTTGGGTACCTGCTTAGATGAACGTAAGGAAGGTAATGATAGTGATGCAAAGAGTTCCCATAGTGTAATGGATAATCATATACCTTCTGATACAGACAAACATTTGCCAGGTGAAACACATGATCACTATGCTTTAGCCGAAGGTGATGCAGCGGCACATGCAAATATGTCTGAGTGTGAAGTTGAACAGTCTAATTTCTTCTTCAGACCTAATATTCGCCCATTTATCTTGGCAACCCGTACGATGGTGCCCGATTTACTAGCTCATATGGAATCCTTAGACGAAGGTCCTGAAAAGATGCAAATCTTCTACGGTGACGAGCCTATGCGCCAACGCATCTTACAAGATTTACGCGATGAATACCAAGGCCTGTCACACGATGGTACTGGTAGAGAACGTTTTTATGACGTGCTACTCTCTAGTGAAGGCAACTTAGAATTCGTATTACCACACACTACAAAAGGTACAGCCGTAGAGGCCTTAGCAAATCACTGGGGCTTTAGTCCGGACGAAGTCATGACCTTAGGGGATAGTGAAAATGACCTATCCATGCTGCGCTTTGCGGGAGCTAGCGTTGCTATGGGGAATGGTAAACCGAATATTAAAGAAGCAGCCCGTTACGTGACTACAGATAACAACCATCAAGGTGCGGCTAAAGCAATCTATTCAGCTATTGCTTACAACAATGAATTACTTAAGAATCAGTAATCATATCTAAAATAGAGATACTACTAGTTAAAAGTAAATCATTCTAATTTAAATTGTGTTTAATATATGTAAATCTGAGATACTACCAGTTAAAAATAAATACTTTTAACTGGTAGTATCTGAAAAACTATATATATTTTTTTTGATGGTCGGTTTTTATCCTAATAATAGGAGGTGATGTAGGATGGGGAATCTAAAATTTCATATAGATGATACATGTGTTAAATGTGGTGCATGTGCCGTAGATTGTCCTGTTCAATGCATCACCAAAGGGGAGACGCGATTTAATATTGGAAAAGGCTGTATCGGCTGTGGCGATTGTTATTCAATCTGTCCCGTTGGAGCTGTAAAAATGTCTAAACGCGAGGATCATAAAGTATAGTCCATTGAAAAGCTAGAGTCCCTCGAAAGGTTAGAGCCTATTAAAGATTATTTCCTCGTATTAAGTTTGGTATATAGTAAAATCCGAACATTAAAATCTTTTCTATAAAATTCATACGGGATATATGGAGTCCATATACTTCGTATGGTATAATGAAATGTAATGAAAATTAGCGTTTGCTTCGAAAAAACGCACCCCCAGTACAGAAATGTATGGGCATTAAAAAATAGTGAATATACTTTCACAAATAGATGCATATGGAGGAAGGCATGGAAAACAAGGAATTTGTTATTGTTGTTGACTTTGGTGGTCAATATAATCAATTGATCGCGCGCCGTGTTCGTGAAAATCACGTATACTGCGAAGTATATCCATACAACAAAGCGCTGGACAAAATTAAAGAATTAAAACCGCAAGGTATCATCTTCACAGGTGGCCCTAACAGCGTGTATGAAGAAAACTCTCCAAAAATCGAAAAAGAGATTTTTGAACTTGGTATTCCTATCCTTGGCATGTGCTATGGTATGCAATTTATGGCGCATACATTGGGTGGCGAAGTTAAATCTGCGGACAACCGTGAATTTGGTAAAACACCTACTAAAGTGGATACTACATCCCCATTGTTCAAAGGCTTGGACGAAGACCAAGTTGTTTGGATGTCTCACGTTGACTATGTAGCAAAAGTACCTGAAGGTTTCGAAATTGTTGCTCATACAAAAGACTGCCCTGTTGCATCCATGCAAAACAAAGAGCGCAAATTATACGCTATGCAATACCATGCAGAAGTATTGCACACTGAACATGGTAAAGAAATGCTTCACAACTTCTTGTACGAAGTATGTGGTTTCACAGGCACATGGACAATGGCAAACTATGCAAAAACTGCTATTGAAGAAATCCGTAACACTGTAGGCGATGGCAAAGTATTGTTGGCATTGTCTGGCGGTGTAGATAGCTCCGTTGCAGCAGCTCTTATCTCTAAAGCTGTTGGCGACCAATTGACTTGTATCTTCGTTGACCATGGTTTGATGCGTAAAAACGAAGGCGACGAAGTTGAAGCAGCTTTCAAAGATTCCGGCATGCATTTCATCCGTGTTGATGCGGAAAAACGTTTCTTAGATAAATTGGCTGGTCTTGAAGATCCAGAAGCAAAGCGTAAAGCTATCGGTGAAGAATTCATTCGTGTATTCGAAGACGAAGGCCGTAAAATCGGTTCCGTTGATTTCTTGGCACAAGGTACAATCTACCCTGACGTTATCGAGTCCGGTACTGGCGAAGCTGAAGTTATTAAATCTCACCACAACGTAGGTGGCTTGCCTGCAGTTGTAGACTTCAAAGGCCTTATCGAACCATTGCGCAACCTCTTCAAAGACGAAGTACGTGAACTTGGTTCTGAATTAGGTTTGGCTGATTACCTCGTATGGCGTCAACCATTCCCAGGTCCTGGTCTTGCTATCCGCGTAATGGGCGAAATCACTAAAGAAAAACTCGACATCTTGCGTGATGCGGACTACATCTTCCGTGATGAAATTGCAAAAGCTGGCCTTGATCGTAGCATCAACCAATACTTTGCAGTATTAACATCCACACGTACTGTAGGCGTTATGGGCGACTTCCGTACATACGACTACACATTGGCATTGCGTGGCGTAACAACAACAGACTTCATGACTGCTGATTGGGCGCGCATCCCTTATGACGTATTGGACACAATCTCCCGTCGTATCGTAAACGAAGTACAACACATCAACCGTATCGTGTACGATATTACATCTAAACCACCTGCAACAATTGAGTGGGAATAAGAACAACAAATAATTCTGGCTATACATTTGCCGAAATAAAGCCTCCTGTCATTTTGGCGGGAGGCTTTTATGGTTATATATGGTTAATAAATATAATAATATAAGACATAATTTGTTCTTTTAATTATTATTGTTGGAGCATATGAAAATCACAAGATCTTTCGGAGAGTATTTTAAGTATTCTCTCCACGATGCAAGGGTACAAAAAATAGAATACGCAGATGGTAATTTAACGTTTTCCTTTGATTATATTTTTTCCTATGATAATAGTGGTGAACAGACTCATAAGGCTAAGATTATATTTGAGAAATGTGATGTTGATGATTTAGAAATTCTCGTCTTTGATAGTACAATATTAGATACTTTCACAGGTAAAAGAATTGAGTTACCTCAGTATCAACAGGAGTATAGTGAAAGTGAGTTTGAGGTCATTACGGAGACCTATAATTGGGGACGTGCTGTATTCCAAGGATGGTTATGGACTGAAGGAAATCCTGTTCACTGTATAATGAACATATACTTTACAGGCAAAATGGTATATGTAATCGATGAGGCCTAATATGAGTTAATATGTTGTTAGTTTTTGAAATTGTAAATTACTTTGTTATAAAAGCAGATACGGAGTTCTTTATTATGGAAGGTGTTAATTCTGTAAGGATGTAAGGATATGAAAATTTTAAAAGAATTTTTAGATAGCCCTATATATTTAGATATTATAGAGGAATTAGGGCCTGATAACTTTAATAAAGAACTACAAAGTATAGAAATTCAAGAGCTAAGAAATCGATTGAATCAAAGGCAATTCTTATTAGAAGGTTTTAATTGCAAGTTATATTCAGAAAAAGAAATAGTACGGTTTTTCGAGCAATTAATAGAATACAATCGTAAAGAACTGATTCTTTGGAGTAAAGCCTTTTGGCAATACAGTGATGAAACTTGTGAAGAATATCCTGATGGAGATTTTACAAAAGGCGAAGAATTAGATAGAGAAGATACATCAACTATACTTGAAATAGGGAAATATTCTATAACAAGTATTGCTTTGTATATGATTGAATTTGATATTTTGAAAAATCACCCAGAAATATTAGAAGACTATTATAAAAGATTGCATATTCCCAGTGCAGTGAAATACGGACGAGAAATTAAGGCGCTTTATAAAAATCTTTTTAGTTAAAATATATAAAAGATAAGGAAATTTTCAAAAAGTTATAGATTGATCAGATAATCTTAACATAGAGCAATTTAGTTTTTACTCGGATATACTTTACAGGCAATATGGTATATGTAATTGATGAGGCCTAATATGAGCAATTTAGATTTTACTATTAGTTGCACTATTATCTTTTTTAGCAAGAAGATGACGAATCCACCGAATTTAAATAATGGAAAGTATAGCCCTCATATTGTTGTAAAAGATACTGAGGAACAGCTTGGAATTAACTTTATTGATGGTGAAGATGTTTACTTTGATCAGCCAATACGATCTAATGCGTTGCCAGTGAATGAGGATACAGATTATTCTAGCTTACAAGTTGGCACAGAGTTCTTCATCATGGAAGGCAGTGCTATTGTTGGAGTAGGGCTTGTAAGAGAAATCTTTAAACATCAATAATATGCAAATGAATAATCTTTTTTTTGAATAATGATGATTTTGCTTAAATAAAATAGAGGAATATAACATGAAATATGTTGCGTTTTTAGATATATTAGGATTTAAAAATATAATTGATAAGAAGGATCAAGAGACTGCAAAAAATTTTATTATGCAGTTTTCTAAAACGATTTTTAGGGTATTTCAAAATTTAGAAGGGCAGTTAAATTCTAAAGTAAAAGGTTATATTGTAAGTGATTCATTAATTTTATATTCAAATGATTCTAGTAAAGAGTCATTAGTAAACTTAATAGAAGTTGTTGAAACAATATGCAGAGATGAATATATTAAAAATGGTATTTTGATTCGTGGTGGGATATCTAAGGGAGATTTTGCAAAAATTAAAGCATCTGAATTGCCGAATTTAGAGAAAGCTTTGATTGTTGGCAAATCTTATGTTAAGGCGTATGAACTTGAAGGTGCAAATAAAGTAATTGGAATAAATCTTTCAGAGGAAGTATATCTGGATATTTTAGAATATGATAATCAACTAGATAGAAAGCTTGCAAATTGTTCCAAAGTTAAATCACAAGCTATTAAGTATGGAAAGAAGGCAGATAAATCTTATTTATTTAAATATATTACTTTAGATTTTTTGCTTGAGGACAATAACTTATCTCAGTTTGTAAATCTTGCAAATCAATCTAATTGGCTAGAGCATTATTACAATACTTTATCTTTTGCTCTTCAAAATGAACGAAGTAGTAAAAAAAAGAAGGAACTATTTGTTAGAATAGTTCAAATTATAAGTGATAATAAGGAGAACTCATTAGACTTATTTATTGAAAATGCTTTTAAGGATGGTGTAGTAAAGCGTTTTAAAACTTATTTTTTGAAGTATATTAGTAAAACTTTACTTGGTGAAATTCAATAATAATAATATACATATCTTAATTGTCGCTTTATGGTAAATTATGATGGGCTATAAAAATGTATATGTAAACTGCTGAATCTCCTTGTTGGAGGGTACAAACTACAAGGTAATTAATACAAATAAAACCTATTCTACATGCAACGGTAAGATGTACTTTGTGAACGAGAAGTTTAAAGACCTTAAAAAAGCTAATGACAAAGAGTGGAAGATTATCGAGTATTTGTTATTGAGAGGTTATGACTTTAGAAATTCTTTTTATGGTGCTAAAAGTTATATGTATTTTGAGTTTCCAAAGACCTTACAGGGGTCGAGGGATTTATTTGTGAGATGAGAAAGTTATAGTAATTAATCTATTGAAGGGGCTTTTATGGCGATTACCTATACTGAAGAGCGAAATTTTACGCCCCAACAGGTAGCAGATTTATTTTTGTCTGTTCGTTGGGTGGTAGGCAAGTATCCTGATCGATTGCATAAGGCTCTAATGAATTCTTCTCGTGTGATTTCTGCGTGGGATGGTGACCGTTTAATCGGTCTAATTCGCGTCATGGATGATAGCGAGCTAGTGTGCTTCATCAATTATGTGCTCGTGCATCCTGAGTATCAGGGCCATGGTATTGCAGGTCATTTACTTGAAATGGTGAAAGAGGCTTACAAGTCTTACTTGTACATTAATGTTATGATTGGTGATAGCACTAATGCACCTTTCTATGAGAAGCATGGATTTAAGGTAAAAGAGAACTCATTGCCGATGCAATATCGTAATGTGCCTAAATATACGAAAAAGTAGAAAAGAAAAGGCTACACATCGCTCATTGAATGTGTAGCCTTTGTTTTATAAACGGTATATACTAAAAAATATGTATATATGATGGAGAATAATATGGATATATTAATACGAAAAGCAACAACCGAAGATTTAGATTTAGTGACACATATTGAAGCAACTTGTTTTCCGCCGGCTGAGGCGGCATCTCGTGAGGCCTTTGCAGAACGATTAAAGTATTATGCAGGGCAGTTTTTAATTGCCTTTGACGGCGATACGCCAATCGGTTTTATCGATGGCTTCGTAACAGATGATGAAATTTTAACGGATGAGATGTTTGTTGATGCATCCTTACATGATCCTAATGGTGCATGGCAGATGATATTTGGACTAAATACCTTGCCAGCGTATCGGAATCGTGGCGTAGGCGGTAAGTTAATTGAAGCTTTCCTTGACCTTGCGAGAGAGGAAAACCGTAAGGGAGTAATTCTAACCTGTAAGGAAGAAAAGATTCATTATTACGCCAAGTTTGGTTTTGTAAATGAAGGTGAATCTGTATCTGATCACGGCGGTGCTAAGTGGTATCAGATGCGTGTTGTGTTCTAGACATATAATTACATACAAAAGAAGAAGCTGAAATCTTGCAGAGTAGCATTGATTTCAGCTTCTTTTTTGTTGGGAAGATATGTATTTTTAAGGAGTTTGATTGAAATTAATTAAATGATTTCTTTAACTTGAGCCACGCCTTTATCGGTAAGCGTGTAGTACCCATTTGTCACATACAATAGACCTTGTTTTTTTAGGTGTGATGCGGCTTGGTGTGTATAGTCTGGTTTCCAGTTCAAGTGTTCATGAATGGTGCCAATGCCGTTTTCAATGGCAGCCACAGGCGTATTCATATGGGTGTAAATGTGACAGAGCATCATTGTTTCTCGATAGTGACGACGCAAGTGGCGTTGGCGTCGATAGGTTGCGATATAGCCCGTCTTTGGCGTGCCAATAACAGCGATTAATAGGGCGAGACCTATGGTCGTTGCAATAGCGCCTGCAATGGATACGTCTAGTGTGAAAGCAACTTCTGTACCGATGACAGCGCAGATAATGCCGATGATAATACTGCTAATAAGCATGGCTTTCACAGAGTCAGTCCATAAATAAGCGATGACCGCAGGTCCAATCATGAGGCCAATAACGAGGATGGCCCCTACCGCTTGGAAGGAAGCCACCACGGTAAGGGACACCATGGTCATAAGCACGTAATGGATGAGGGCTGGCATAAAGCCAAAGAGCCCTGCTAATAGTGGATCAAAGGTAGAGAGTTGCAATTCCTTGTAGAATAGCATAACCAATACGAGGTTGATAAGCGCTACCCCTAGGGAAATCCATAGTGATACGGGCCCTAAGTCAGTGCCATTTACAATCCATCTGTCAAATGGAGCGAACGCGATTTCCCCTAGTAATGCTGTATCTACGTCGAGATGAGCGTTGCCACTGTAGAGACTGACGAGGATGATAGCAATGGAGAAGAGAAGGGGGAAGATGATACCGATAGAGGCGTCTTCGTTGACGAGGCCCGTGTTATGAATCATTTCTGTAAGCCATACGGTACCTACGCCGACTAGCGTTGCCCCTACTAGAAGCAAGGGAGAGTTTAAGTCTTCTGTTACGAAGAAGGCGAGCACGATGCCGAGGAATACGGTGTGTGTAATGGCATCGGCCATCATGGACATGCGGCGCAGCACGAGGAATACACCGGGAATGGCGCACGCGATGGATACCGCAATGGCGATGAGTAAAATCTCTGTATGTACTGTCATGGGGCACCTCCTATATGAGGCTGTCCGCCCTCAACTCTATATATCTTTTGTTGTAAATCGGCAGGACTTATCCTAGCAGTCTCTGAAAGTAAAGATCGTTTTGATTGTTTATTTTTACGAATCTGCCAGAGTATGCCTCTGTTTGGCGCAAAGATGAGGCTCAACAGCACGATAACTGATAGGATGACGATGATGGCAGGCCCTGTCGGTAGTTTTTGTACCGATGTACTCCAGATAGTGCCGCCGATGGCAGATACCATGCCGAAGAATCCTGCTAGTATACACATGGTTCCTAGCTTGTTCGTCCACTGACGGGCCCCTACAGCCGGTGCAATGAGTAGGGAGCTTATTAAGATAGCCCCTACCGACTGAATTCCGATGATAATGGTCATGATCAATAGAGCACGATATAAAATGAGGGTAAAGGTGACAGGAATTTGCAATGTTTTAGCGTATTCCACGTCAAAGGAAATGAGTTTTAGTTCCTTCCAAAATAGTACGGTTAACACAATGATGATGAGTGCTGCCGCCGATGTAATGTACACATCACGAGCTAATATGGTGGCTGCCTGTCCAAATATAAATTTTGAAAGCCCCGCCTGCCCTGCATTGTTTAGACTTTGAAGGTAGGTGAGGAGGACCATGCCGAGCCCGAAGAAGGCCGATAAGATGGTGGCTAAGGCGCCATCAAATTTGATTTTACTGTTTTCGACGGTAATGGTAATGAGCCAAGCTGCGGTAATTGAGGAGAGGGCAGCACCGGTGATGAGCACCTCGATATCCTTAATGCCTGTCAGCAAGAAGGCGATAACTACACCAGGTAGTGCCGCATGGGAGAGACCGTCACCGATGAGGCTTTCCTTGCGCAGTACTGCGAAGGTCCCCGCAATACCACTGGCGAGGCCTAAGAGTGCCGTGCCGAGCAGTACCATCTGCGTCGTGTAGGATTGGAGTATGGTCATACAATCCTCCCCTTGCCGTAGGTGCGCTCGATGGCTTCCTCTGTAAACGTATCTGCTACAGGACCATAGGCAACAGTCTGTTTGTTCACCATCGTTACCCAGTCAAAATATTGAGGTACCGTATTTAAATCGTGGTGCACGACGATAACTGTTTTGCCGCGTTCTTTCATTTCTTGTAACAGGGAAATAATAGCGTGCTCTGTCGTTTTGTCGACGCCTTTGAAAGGTTCGTCCATGAGGTAAATGTCGGCCTCTTGCACGAGGGCACGAGCTAAGAATACACGCTGTTGTTGCCCTCCTGAAAGTTGACGGATTTGCCTGTTTACATAGTCACTCATGCCCATTTTGTCGATCATAGAGAGGGCTAGTTCTTTATCCTTTTTACTTGGTCGTTTGAACCAACCAAGATGACCATAACGGCCCATGAGTACGACGTCTAATACGGTAGTAGGGAAGTCCCAGTCGACACTACCACTTTGTGGGACATAAGCGATTTTTTTGTAATCATGTTTGTCCATCGCTAAGTGGTGATCGATATAAAACTTAACACTCCCTGAGATAACTGTTAATAGGCCTAACATGGCCTTTAATAATGTAGATTTTCCGGCTCCATTAGGGCCGACGATAGCCGCTAAGGAACCGATGGGTACCTTCATATCTACGTCCCATAATACGGGTTTTGTCGTATAGGCGACGGTCATATCTTCAACTTCAACGGCCCATTCCATGGAGACCTCCTTTATTTAAGTGCTTTAACGATGGTATTGATATTGGCTTTTACCATGCCGATGTATGTGCCGCCTTCAGTGCCTTCAGAACCGAGGGAGTCGGAGTATAATTCGCCACCGATAGCAACGTTCCAGCCTTTAGCCTTAGCTGCTTCTTGAACGGCTTCAATTGTTTTGTGTGGTACAGATGATTCTACGAAGATAGCTTTAATCTTGTGGTCTACGATGAATTGAACGAGATTGTTCATATCTTGTGTACCTGCTTCTGTAGCGGTGCTAACACCTTGTAAACCTTTTACTTCAAAGCCGTACGCACGAGCAAAGTATTGGAACGCATCGTGAGCTGTTACGAGAACGCGAGATTCTTTAGGGATTGATTCGGCTTGTGCTTTGATGTATGCATCCGTTTCGTCTAATTTAGTGAGATATGCATCATAACGTTTTTTGAAGTCTTCTTTGTGAGCTGGATCTGCTTTAGCGAGACCTTCGTACACAGCTTTAGCAGCGAGCTTCCAGTTCGCTACATCGAACCAAATGTGAGGGTCTTTAGTTTTGACGCCATCTTCTTCGTCGAAGTCTAGCAATGTAGCTGGGTCGATAGCATCGGATACGCGAATAGTTGCTTTATTTTGCTTCGTTAAATTATCGAAAATGGAACCCATTTTGCCTTCTAGGTGAACGCCGTTGTATACGACAACATCTGCCTTGGACATAGCCGTTACATCGCCGGCGCTTGCTTGATAGAGGTGAGGATCTACGCCAGGTCCCATAAGACCTTGTACAGTTACGTGGTCACCACCGATTTCTTTTACTAAATCCGTTAACATTGTTGTTGTAGCAACGACATTTAATTTCTTTTGACTGTCTTGAGCTGTATCCTTACCACAACCGGCAAGGGCTAGTAATATAAGTGCTAATGATACGACGACTAATACGATGCGATTGAACTTCATAATAAACCTCCTTTTATCTAGATAAATTAAAACTATTAATTACATAGAAATCCTTGATTACATGGATTGTTTTATGTGAATTTAAAGAATGAAATAGTTTGAGAAGAGGGGATTAAGAGCTGTATTTAAACAGAAAAATAGCCGCTACTAACGTAGCGGCTATTGGCAGTTATACGGTCTTCTGCTTGGGTCACGATCATTTAGTGGATGAGAGCTTGTAGATGGTTAGGCCCAACGAGGGCAACGATACCAAGTACCATCATGACCTTCATTTGAATACGCTTTCTACGTCTCATGATGAACCTCCTTTGTATTATTTTGTCATATCTACCTGATATGTAAGTCCGAACAGTTATCTTGAACTCAATATAACATAAATGAGAAAATTTATCAATAAGAAAATGTTCTTTAAATATTCATCTTTATTTAGTATGATATTATTCATAGACTTACAATAAATAAGGAGGCATATTATGAATAAATTATTCCGATTCACTGCGGCGGCTTTACTTGTTGCATCCTTTGGCGTATTAGGTAACTATACAGCTGATGCGGCTAAGTTCTTAGAATCTCCGCGCGAAGTGGAAATTGTAAAACCTGAGTTGCCTGAGATTCCTCAAACAGCTACGGTAGCGCCTAATATGCGCGTACGCTTCTTAATTGATAAAAAAGGTAACGTTAAAAACGTATTTGTGGAACGTTCCTCTGGCTATGCACCAGTTGATGAAGCTGTGAAAAAAGCCATTCTACAATGGAAATTTACACCTGCTATCGGCGTAGACCAAAAGGCTCATGAATCTATTATTGGGATGACAATTACTCTACCTAAACAAGCTGTAACAGCTAAATAAGGAGAATATGATGAATAAAGTGTTGCGTTGTACTGTATTAAGCGCACTGTTTGCAACGAGTATGGTAGCCTCTGTGCTGGCGGCGCCATTTCAATTGCCTGTAGCAATATCTACACCATCTGTGGATCAAATTAATATTACTGGTTATGGCGATTCGATCCATAGTGCAGATGTGCGTTTCACAATTAATGAAGATGGTTCTGTAGGGGACATAGAGGTTGTAAAATCTAGTGGGGTTAGAGCTCTTGATGAGGCTCTTGTTGAGAAAATCTCCACATGGCGTTTCAACCCGGCTACAGACTCCAATGGTAATCCTGTGGCATCTTCTAAAACTGAATATATTGATTTTAGAAACTAATCAAAGGCGCTCATACTTAGTATGGTCGCTTTTTTTAGAATCTTTCAAATATATCTAAATATGTATCTATGGCAACTGAAAATTACTTTCAAAATGGATATAATAAAAGTATATTTAATATAGTAATAATATATTGTATATACTAATAGTCTTTGACCTTTGGAGGTATAAGCATATGAATCCATTACAGCAAAAGCTAGACATTAATAACGAACGGTACAGAATTATTGTATCTATTAAAGAGGATTATTTAGACGGCAAATTATCCTTAGAAGAGGGTAACCGTATTCTAAAAGAGCAGTTAGGCACTTGCACGCCTGATGAGTTTGCTTACGCAGAGCAAAGTTTGAAGGGTGTATATAAGGATGAAGAAATCCTAGATAAGATGGATGATCTATTGAACTTATTTGACGGCGTGTTGGTGCGCGCCGAAAATGAGTACCCTGAAAATCATCCATTGTGGGTGTACTTAGAAGAAATTAATGCTGTTGAAAAGGTAGCTCTTGAAGCGGATGAATTGTTAAAGCAAGATAAGTTTATTAAAAATCCTTGGCTTGGCGTATTTGATTCTTTAGCACAATGGCGTATTCATCTATCTCGTAAACAAAATCAATTGTATCCAATGCTTGAAGATCATGGGTTTGATCGTCCTACGCGTATTATGTGGACCTTTGATGATGGCGTACGTGATGCCATCTCTGCATCCTATGCATTGCTGCGCGAAGATAAGTACGAAGAATTTTTAGCATCCGTGCCAGAAACATTGGCAAAGTTACGTGATTTGAACTCTAAAGAGCTAGAAGTACTATTGCCAACATCCTTTAAATTACTAAGCGATGAAGAGTTTGTACGCATGAGCAAAAATGATCATGAAATTGGTTATGCTATCATCAATCCACCAGGTTTGTATGTGGTGGCAGGCATCAACGATTCTGCAGCTCAATTAAATGGAAATACTGCTGGTCAAAATGGTGCTGTATCTAATGAGTTCCTAAATGATTTAGCTGGATTATTGTCTAAATATGTAGGCCCTGTAGGTGGAGGACAAGTTGGCAAGGATACAGTCCTCGATGTAGCCACAGGCAAATTGACCTTAGAGCAAATCAATCTATTGTTCCGCCATCTTCCTGTAGATTTGTCTTATGTAGATGAAAATGAACTCGTTAAATTCTACAGTGATACACCACATCGTATATTCCCTCGTAGTGCCAATGTTATAGGCCGTGAGGTGAAGAACTGTCACCCAGCGAAGTCTGTTCACGTTGTAGAAGAAATCGTTGAGAAGTTCCGTTCTGGTGAACAAAGCCAAGCTGAATTCTGGATCAATAAACCGGGATTGTTTATCTATGTTATTTACACAGCAGTACGTGATGAAAATGGTAAATTCCGCGGCGTCCTAGAAATGATGCAAGATTGCACTCATATACGTGAGCTCGAAGGATCTCGTACATTGTTGACATGGGATAAGACTGATTTTGTAGGAAGTGCAGGAGATAGTACTGCTAAGAGTAATAATGATAAATCCTTAGCTCAAGAGGCTGCAGAAGAAGTAGATGAAGAACCACTCACTACCGATGCAGATGGTCGTTTCCATATAGATGCAAAGACAACTCTCTCTAGCTTAATTAAGCAAAGCCCTGAGATTGTAGATTATTTGATTTCTTTGAATCCTAAATTTGAGAAATTGAAAACACCGATGGTAAAAGTAATGGCTAAGGTGGCAACTATTAAGATGATTGCCGAACGTGGTGATTTTAATGTAGATGAACTAGTCGGTAAAATCGACGCCTTCATTAATAAAGCCAGAAAATAGATATAGTGAATATAGAGCGAATATGTTTAGAAAATCATTGTAAAATAGATTTATAAAATAAATATTTGCTTTTTTAGAATAAATGGCTAGGTCCTATGACCTAGCCTCATTTTATTTTTTGATTAGTTTTTACATATTCAGTGTACTTTTTCATTCTGATTTTTACTGGGGTGAAATCAATAAAATAGATATAGCTATCAAAACTATTTATATAAAATGTGTTGCACTAATTCATAATAAGAATACATTAATTTCTTATAATTCATCTACTTTGTGTATACAAATTTATCTTAAAAGGGTAAAATAGATAATAATGAAAGTATTTGCGGATGCAGTATTTTCTTATCTAAAACTACTTTTACAAGAGAAATTACGTATATATTAAAGGTGAGGATCTGGATACTATGTCGACAAGACGCGTTTGGAAGCAAAGTGAAATTAAAACAAACCCATTATTTTCTAAGATGCGCAGTACAATTGAAACTGCATTTTATGGAAACAATGTAACACCTATTACATCTGTGGCTCAAGCGTACCAATTTGCCACTGAAGAACCTGGTGTTATCGTCCTCGATATGCCTGTCTATAAACCATTAGAACAAGGTTTGCCTGCAGATGCAAAGGTACTTGTTACAAACGATGGTAAAACTACAGGCCGTTATGCAAAAGCTCGTCGTATTATTGGCGATGAAGGCATTGACGAAGTGGAACTTGCTAATATTGCTCGTGATGCAGTTTACGATAGCCGTGGTAAAGAATGGATTTCTGCTGAAACTATCGTGGGCCTTGATAAAAAGTTCACAGCTCGTGCGCATTTAATGATTCCAAAAGACCACGCATCTATCTTGTATTCCTGGATTATGAACTTCAAGTTCTTTGATGCAGCTGTAAAAGAGTTCTACAATGATAGTGTAGAAATTCCTGAAGGTGACATCTACATTTATTCTGACCCTGACTATGTTGTACCAGGTCATCCAGGCGGACTTGCTATTTTTGACCCAGCTCATAACTGCGCTATGATTCTTGGCATGCGCTACTTCGGTGAGCACAAAAAAGGTACCCTTACATTGGCGTGGTCCTTGGCAAATCGCCTCGGCTATGTGGCATGCCACGGCGGTATGAAACGTTACAACCTTGATAATGGTAAAAGCTACACAATCGGCGTATTCGGCTTGTCTGGCTCCGGTAAATCCACATTGACTCATGAAAAACATGATGGTCGATATGATATTTCTATCTTGCATGATGATGCTTATATCATCAATACAAACGATTTGAGCTCCATTGCACTAGAACCTACATACTTTGACAAAATGCAAGATTACCCTGTGGAACATCCTGCTAATGAATTCTTGTTAACACTACAAAATGTAGGCGTTACAATGGACGAAGATGGTCGTAAGGTTGTATTGGCTGAAGATGTACGTAACAACAATGGTCGCGCTATTAAATCTCAATTCTGGACAGATAATCGCGTAAACTACGTAGATCAACCAGTTAATGCTATCGTATGGTTAATGAAGGATAAAACATTGCCACCAATCCTCAAAATTAACGATCCTGTATTAGCGTCTACAATGGGTGCAACACTTGCGACACGCCGTTCTACAGCGGAAAAGCTCGATGCTCATGTGGATCCAAACGCCCTTGTTATTGAACCATATGCAAACCCATTCCGTACATATCCATTGGTTCGTGACTATGAAAGCTACAAAAAATTATTCTCTGAATGTGGCGTTCAATGTTACATCATGAACACAGGTTTCTTCTTGGAAAATAAAATTCCTAAAGAAGTGACTCTTGATTTGTTAGAACGTTTGGTAGAAGGCACATTGGACTTCAAACCATTCTACAAATACGAAAACCTCTCCTATGTAGAGGTGCCTGGTTTCGAACCTCCATTCCAAGTACGTGAATACCATCACCAATTACACAAAGCATTCGAATTCCGCTATGACTATGTAGAAAAACTCATCGGTCATAAAAACGAATTGCCACAAGAAGTATTGGATGTACTAAAAACATTAATGTAAGGTGATCCAAATACTCAAATAAAAGTGAACAAACACTCAGATAAAAGTTGAACTAAATGCTCAAATTAAAGGCCCTCCGTATGGAGGGCTTTTTTTGTATAATCCTTATAATTCTAGAACCAATGTATTATCTTGTGATTAATAGATAACAGATTTTTGATTAATGAAGCATAGATTTTGAATTAATGAATAAAATAGATTCTAGATTTATGAAACATAGTCTTTGGCTTACACAATATAACTTGTATTTTGGTAATAAATAGTTATAATTAAATAATAATGTTTTGTTATAAGGTGTTTCTATGGATATAAAGGATATTAAATATATAAGTACCATCGTCGAGATGGCATCATTTTCAAAGGCATCTAAAAAGCTATATATTTCTCAGCCCGCATTGAGTCAAAGTATTCGTCGCATCGAAGCTGAGTTAGGGGTGCCTTTATTTGCTCGAGATCGTACAAAGGTTGTGCCAACGGCGGCAGCATTACAGATTGCTAAAGAGGGCATGCCCTTAGTAGGAAAGGTAGAGGCTTTAACGCAGTCTATCATTAATCAAGGATCTGATGCAGCTTATCATGTGCGGATTGGGTTGTCTCGATTTTATGGCCATCATATGCTGGGAAAAACATTGAAGAGCTTTCAACAAATTGAACCATCTTGGGAATTCCATGTAGTAGAAGGGGAGTCCCATTTTTTAGAACAACAAATTTGCGATGGTTTAGTTGATGTAGGATTATTTCCAACGCCTATTTATTCTCAAGCTCTTGAAAGTTATCCCGTATTGGATGAGCAAATTTTATTGGCCATTAGTGTAGAAAATACAAAAGCTATAGCTATTGCTGATTCGCTTATGACAGATGACGGTATACATGAAATAGCACCATTTGGAGCTTTTCCGTTTATTTTGCTACGTGAAGGTCTTAAGTTACGTACCTTGGTAAATCGTTTGTGTCAGGCTGAGTCCTTTGTACCTAAAGCAGTTATTGGCTCTGAAAATCTGGATACTTGTAGATCCTTGGTAGAGGATGATTATGGTATTACCTTCTTGCCAAGTACATTACATAATAAAAGTGGTGATAATAAGGTTAAATTTTATCCTCTTGCATCGAAATTGTGTTTCCGTCAGTTAGTGTTGGTTGCACGATCGGATAGAGCTAAGCGATTCCATCTAGCTGAAGTAGCACAGATTATGCAACAATTTTTATAAATTATACATATGGATCTATTAGAATGGTGTAGCTTTTAGATACATATAAACATATATATATTAATAAATAAATACACATATAGATAAAAGATATATAGATAAAAGAGGTTAATTCCTAAAAATAACAGGAATTAACCTCTTTTGGTTTTATGAAAGGAAACTGAAAATATCGAATTTGATAAATATAGTAAATACAAATGTTTTTAGGCGACAATGAGTCAAAATTTTCTCAAAATTTAATTGACAAATGTCCTTTCAGAAAATATACTTATAGTAGTTTAAAACATATTTTGGAGATAGGATTTAAAACCCATCGTTGAGGTGGAATTAACTTGCATAAAAGTAGAATATGTTTTCTTGTTATTGTCAGTTGGCCTACGTAGGCCCCTAGGAGGTTTATTATGAGTAAAGATGTGGAAAATAAAAATACCCATGACCATAGCCATGGTGAACATCATCACCATCATGATCATGACCATCATCATGACCATGAGCACTGCCATTGTGGCGGTCACCATCACGATCACGACCATGATCACCATCATGACCATGACCATAGTCATGGCAAAGCGTTGCCTACGGATAAATGGGTGCCACACACTCACGAACCAGGGGTACCTCATGAACATGGCGTAAACGATTACATGAAAGCTGTTGCAGAGTACCGTAAAACATGGCCTACAAAACAAGATGTTATCGAACAAACACCAGATCCTGCTGTACGCGAAATGATTCTTCGCATGGAGCAAATTGGTTGCGATACAGTGTTTGACCGTTTTGATAAACAACAACCACAATGTACTTTTGGTATTGCTGGCGTATGTTGTCGTGTTTGCTTCATGGGTCCATGTAAAATTACACCTAAGAGCCCTCGTGGTGTCTGCGGTGCTGATGCTGATCTTATTGTAGCTCGTAATATGACACGCGCAGCAGCAGGTGGTTTGACTCAACATGGTGCGCATGCTCGTGAAATTTTGATTTCTTTGAAAGCTGCTGCTAATGACCAATTGGATATTCCAATTATGGGCGAAGAAAAAATTCGTACTGTATGTAAAGCTTTCAACATCCCTGAAGAAGGCCGTTCCTTAAAAGAAGTGGCAAATGACTTGGCAGATGTTCTATTAGAAGATTTGAGCCGTGCATTGCCAGGCGAATATAAAACAATTACCGCATTAGCTCCTGCTGAACGTCGCGAAGTTTGGAAAAACTTGGACATCTTGCCTATTTCCGCGTACAATGAAGCCTTTGATGCATACCACCGTACATGCGTAGGTACAGATGGCGATTGGGAAAGCAACATGAAACAATTCTTGCGTTGTGGTCTTGCTTTCACATTCACAGGCGTAGTGGCAGCAGATATCGCTACTGATGCGTTATTCGGTCAAGGTGGCCGCCGTACATCTAAAGTTAACATCGGTGCCTTGAAAAAAGGTTATGTTAATATCGCTGTTCATGGTCACTTGCCAACATTAGTATCTCAAATTTGTACAATTGGTGCATCCGAAGAGTACTTAGAAAAAGCAAAAGCTATCGGTGCTAAAGGTATCCAATTCTACGGTATCTGCTGCTCTGGTTTGTCCAGCATGTACCGTTATGAAAATGTTATTCCATTGTGTAATGCTATCGGTGCTGAACTTGTACTTGGTACAGGCGCTCTTGACTGCTGGGTAGCTGACGTTCAAGACGTTTACCCTGCTATCATGGACGTAGCACGTTGCTTCAACACAAAAGTTATCACAACATCTGATGCAGCTCGTTTACCAGGTGCAGAACACATCGGTTACGATCATCACCACACTAACTTGGCTGAAACAAAAGAATTGGCTCGCAAAATCTTGGATCGTGCTCTTGAAGCTCATGAATTGCGCAAAGGTATGCCTGTATTCATTCCGCCATACGAAATCACTGCAGAAGTTGGTTTCTCTCCAGAGTCCACTGTTAAACATTATGGTTCCTTCAAACCATTGGCAGAGGCTTTAAAATCTGGTAAAGTTCGTGGTATCGTTAACGTAGTAGGTTGTTCCAACCCTCGCGTTATCTACGAAAAAGCAACTGTAGATATCGTTGATACACTTATCAAAAATGGCTGTATCATCTTAACAAATGGTTGTGCATCCTTCCCATTGATGAAACTTGGTTACTGTAATACAGATGCTATTAAAAAATGTAGCCCTGCATTGCAAGAGTTCTTGGGCGATGATCAACCGCCAGTATGGCATGTTGGCGAATGTGTAGATAATGCACGTTCCTCTGGTATTTTCGCTGGTATTGCTGGTGAATTAGGCCTTAACTTGCCACAAATGCCATTTGCAATGTCTAGCCCTGAATGGTCCAACGAAAAAGGTATTGATGCATCCCTTGGCTTCCGCTTGATGGGTATCAACTCTTACCACTGTGTTGAGCCACCTACACAAGGCTCTGATGCTGTTACAAAATGGCTTAAAGAAGACACTAAAGACATCTTAGGTTCTGTTATGTATGTAAATACAGATCCTGCTAAAGTAGCTGAAAAAATCTTAGCAGATATCGATGCTAAACGTGCTGCTTTAGGCTGGGCTGAAGTAAAATAAACTACAGTCGAATTAAATAGTACATTTTGTACATAATAATACCCTCAAAGGCTTAATTGCTTATGTAGTTAAGTCTTTGAGGGTTTTTTATGGTTTTAGGGATTGTATATAGGTATTTTTGACAACGAAAAAAGGACTCCAACTGGAGTCCTTTTTTCATGTAAGGGGAGTGTTAGTATTAATATCAAATGAACCATGTATTTAAACAAGTAGTAGGTTTGGGGTTAGTAATACTTGTCGGGAGATAAATACACGTATGGTAACCAGGGAATTGTTACCTCTATTTATCATTTGACATTGTCATTATAAGAACAATAGATGAGTCGAAAATGAAGTTTTTTAAGAAATTTCTTTTAATTTCTTGAAATTCTAAAAAAGATAATAATTAAGTTTAATTATTGTTGATAAATATGGGGCAATTTTGGTATTATATATAAAGGAGAAGTTGTATATTTTATAAAGGTTTAATGGCTATTAGAGTTTTATAAAGTATACAGCTCTATAGCATGAGAGGAGCAGTCATATGAGGAAAATATTTACCATATTGTCCCTTTTGTGGCTACTCAGTATAGGGGGGACTGCTAACGCAACGGACTGGTACTATGTTGGACCAGATGCATCAGGAAACCAATTATTTATTGACAACGACAGTGTTCAAAAAAGTGATTATGATGCGCTTTTGTGGCTGCGGGTCAATGAACTGGGTGGCGACGAATTGCGATATAAAGTGTATATAAGTAGATATAACCGTACCATGGAAACATTAAAGGTAGATGCGTACATGGCAGACGGTACACCCTATGAAAATGTAGAGTTCAATGAAAACCCTGAACCTATTGAAGGCAATACAAATGGTCAAGCCATTTATAATTTATTATGGCAATAAAAGAACCATCTAGCACAGCAAACTAGATGGTTCTTTTTTATATGTGTAAAAAATTTATAAATCTTAGGAATATTTTTTATATACAACATCCTCAGAGGAGAATGGTATATACAGAATTTAAACTTGGGCAGAGTTGCGGTTTAATTCCAAGTCTTGAATCATTTGGAGATCGTCTTGTGGAGAACGACCACCAGTTGTTAAGTAGCCACCAACCATGATACCGTTAAGGCCACCTTTTAAAGCATAAGCCTGTAAGTCACGAAGATTGACTTCACGACCGCCAGCTGTACGAATCAATGCGTTTGGCAAAATGAAACGGAATACAGCGAAGGTACGTAAAATATCTAATGGACGTAACGCTTTATTGCTTTCAAATGGAGTACCTTTAACAGGGTTTAAAATATTGAGTGGTACAGAGTCAATATGCAAGCGTTTAAGCTCGAATGCCATTTCTACGCGTTGTTCTAATGTTTCGTTAAGACCAAGGATGCCGCCAGAGCAAACGCGAATGCCTGCTTTTTGAGCGTTGTCGATAGTAGACATTTTGTCTTCGTAGGAATGGGTTGTACAAATATCTGGGAAGTGACTAGGTGCTGTTTCGATATTGGAGTGGTATCGAGTTACACCCACTTCTTTCAATTTGAGAGCTTGTTCATAAGTTAACAAACCAAGAGAACAGCAAATTTCGAGGCCCACTTCATCTTTAATGCGGCCTAATACGCGAATGATTTGGTCAAATTCGTTTGGGTTATTAGTATTACGACCACTTGTTACGATGGAGAAGCGAATAGCGCCTGCCTCTTTGGCTTTGCGAGCCGCATCGAGGATGCTTTCATCATCCATGAACGGATATACTTGAACACCTGTTTCGTGATGTGCAGATTGAGCACAGAATTTACAGTTTTCAGGACATTTGCCAGATCGTGCATTTACAATGGCGCATACATCCACGGAGTTGTCATTGAAATGCTGACGAATTTTATCTGCCATAGCGAGTAGAATCATCGTATCATCATCAGATGTATGAATTAACTCAATTGCTTCTTCTTTTGTAATTTCACCACCATGCATAATACGGTTTGCTATGGTAAGGATTTTTTCGTATGTTCCCACCTGGGATGGTTGTTGATCTGTAGGCAAAGCCATAATAGCCTCCTAATTGTTAACTTAATAAAAACATAATATATTGACAATTTGATTGTAAACGTTAGTGCATAAATTGTCAACTTAATGTATTTTTGAGTTAACAAAAATATTAATATAGTCTCTAGGTTGTTCTGAATAGGGGAGAATAGGTAGGTTACACCCAATTTTAGAGACTACATTTAGTATCAACGTTAACGTATTATTGATAGTTATTTTTAAGTAATCTTTAGGGTTTTGTAGTATAATAGAGAATTGTAATTACTATATATAACTATAATAAAAGTACTAATATAAGGAGTGGATATAGATGCAGCCATTTCGATTTATACACTGTGGTGACCTGCATTTAGGGGCACCCTTCCAATATGCTACAGGTATTAGCCGCGCCGTTGATCGCGCCGTGAGTGAAGCTACCTATGTAGCCTTTGATACAATTATTGACACTGCTATTGATGAGCATGTTCATGCTGTTGTCATAGCTGGTGATATTTATAATAGCGAAGATCATAATTTAGAGGCTCAAGTACGCTTTGTACGTGCCATGTATCGCTTGGCAGAGCATCGCATTGCAGTTTATATGGTGCAAGGTAATCATGACCCGGCTGAAAGCTGGAAGGCTCAATTGCAGATGCCTGACAATGTACATGTATTCTCTAGTGAACAAGTACAACGTTTTCCATTGATTGTTAACAATATTGAAATTGGTGGCGTTTACGGTATTAGTTGCGGCCATGGTAATGAAAGCGACAATTATGCGCGTCAATATCGCGCCTTTGAACGTGATGAGTTTTCTCTTGCTGTTATGCATGGTACGGTAGGTTCTAGTGCGGGCTTTGAAAATCATAATGTAACTGGTCCATGTAGTTTAACAGACCTAGCAGAGGCTGCTATGGACTATTGGGCGTTAGGACATATTCATAAATCTCAAGTTCTTAGCGAGGAACCTCTCGTTGTCTATGCTGGCAATCCTCAAGGGTTACACCGCAAAGAAATAGGCCCTAAGGGGTGTTATCTTGTTTCTGTATCTCATAATGGTCATTGTGAACCTCGATTTATTGAAACCAGTGCTATCCGTTTTGAAGAAATCAAAATTGATATTGCAGGCATGAAAACGGAAGCAGAATTCTTAGAAATTTTACGCCATAAAAAAGAGAATTTGCGTAAACAGTATAAGAAAAACATTTTGCTTTCTATTGTTCTCGTAGGCACAGGACCATTGCATCGTTTATGTACACAAGAAGGGGTGCGTAAGCTATGGTTGCAAGAGTCTCAAAGTGAAGAGAAGAGTAAATCTATATTCGTTATGCCGTACCGCATGATGTGTAATACGCGTCCTAGTATTAATTTAGCTGAGCGTAGATTGTTATCTGATGTGGTAGGTGATTATTTGCGCGCCTATGACGATATGGTTGACGGCAATGCAGTACAGACAGCACGTCAAATTTTGGCAGAACGTCCTGAATTTAAACGCTTAGGTGTATATGCCGATTTGTTGAGTGATGAGTTATTATTGCGTGCCTTGAAGCGCTGTGAAATTGAAGGTGTTACTGTATTGATGGGGGCTAACGATGAACATTAAACGCATACGATTTGATGAATTTGGCCCGTATCGCGACTGGTCTTTCACTACTGGTGAACATGGGGTTCAGCTCATGTATGGTCCTAATGAAAGTGGTAAAACATCTCTTCTTGAAGGGATGCGAACTCTTTTATTCGGCGGCACACATAAGGCTTATGGCCCTATGACTGGTGCCCTCGATGTGGATCGTAATGGTGAAAGCTACTACATCGGTCGTAAGGGTAAACAACTAGACTTTTACAGTCCTGGACATCCTGCCATTCATGAGGAGCCAGCTCAACATTGGTGGCATGGTATCGATAAAAAAACATATAACCGTATCTTCGGGTTAACTCTAGATGATTTACAAGGCCTCGATGTGTTGCAAGAGGTAGAGGTTCGGTCTCGCTTCTTCGGCGCTGAAGGTGGCGAACATTTAGGCTCTGTTGTAAAAGACGTTGAAAAAGGGGCTACCGATTTATTGGTAGCATCCTCCAATGGTAAACGCCGCATCAATGTGTTGATGGATGAGCTTAAAGAAAATCGTCAAAAGTTAAGCCATTTAGCCGAGCATGAAACGCAATATGTAGAATTGCAAAAAGTCTTTCACAGCACGGAACAGACTGAGGCAGAATTACAAGGTCAGTTGCAAGAGTGGAAGGAATACCGCGATGGTATAGACGTCGTATTGCGCGCATGGGATACGTATCGCCGTAGCGAAGAAGCGCGTATGCATATGCAACAGTACAATAGTGAGCTTGCCTTGAGTCGTGATGAGTTCCTTCGTATCGATGAGGAAATCAAACGAGCTCGAGACAATATGCAGTTGTGGCAGGAAAAGGAAGCTGCCTTGATGCCAGCTAACTTTAGCCCGGATAGTCCATTTGGTACGTATGGTCAAGATATTGAAGACCTTATCCAACAAGGTGCCAAGTGGGAACAATTGCGCCGGGAGTGTGAAGAAGGGGATGCATACATTTTTAAAGTACGAGAACAATTAGAGTTTTCTCGTTCTATGCATTCTGCATGGCGTGATGATGAGCCGATGGCTGACGATGTGAATTGGTTTGAAGGTGAGCGCTTAGCAAGTCGCTTGCGCACTGCTAAAGATCAATTATTACACTGGCAAGATCGCAAACCTGCTGAGGCATCTGATGATTTGCCAGCAGCCAATCTCGACGGAGCATCGTTACCAAATTACAGCGAAGAGGATTTGGCGAAAAAAGAGCATCTTGAACGTGAACTAGAGCTTATCTTGATGGATATTGATCGAGTTGTGGAAAAACGGGATAGCTATGGTCCTGATGCACAACCGACCAATTTGCCAAAGTGGTTACAACGCATTAGTGGCGTAGCTGCAGTGATTGGCGTTTTACTCGTATTAGCAGGCTTATTAGTATTAGAGTCTGTACTCTATACGATTGGCGGCTTTATACTATTAATCCTATCTATGGCATTGTTCTGGTATGCTACATGGAGACGTCATAACGGCAATTCTGATGTATCTAAACTGAATTATGAGTTACAAATCTTGTCATCTCGTAAATCTGATGTAGAACATCAGTTAGAGGCACTTGTGAAAGCCGCAACACCTGTGGTGAGCCCAATTCCATCCATAGAGGGTGCAGCACATCTTGATCGTTGGATCCAAGAAGGTCATACGTTGCAAGCTATTTATGATGAAGCCCTTGCAGCTTGGCAGAATTGGTTGCCTCAAGGTGCGGCGAAGAGCCTTAACGAAGATGATTTCTTCGGTCTCAAACAAGAGTACGATCAGTACCATGAACAGTTACGTACTATTGAAGGTTATGAAAAGCGCTTAGCAGAGCATAAAGAAGGCCTACGTGTTATCGAAGACCAAGCCATGACCTTGTGGTATAACCTTGGTGTTGAGGCTCCTGTATCGCCTACAGAGTTAAAACGTATTTATAACCAATATAAAAACTTCCAACAAAATAAAATTGTATGGGAACAAAAGGAAGCACAACGTAAAAGCTTCCGCAATGAATACGATAATTGGCACCGCAAAGAAAAAGAATTGCTACTTCGTCAACAAGAGCTATTGCACAAGGCTGGCATGGAAAGCTCTAACGAGTATCGTCAACATCTTATCGATGAAGACCAATACAAGCAATGGCAAACCATTTATAAGCAAAGTCAGGTACAGTTAGATTTATTAGCTCCTGATGCGGAGAATAAAGATTTATTCTATCGTCGCTTGCGTGAAGGCAATAAGGATAATTGGTTAGATGAGTTAGCCCATTCTGAACGAGAAATAGCTTCTATTGAAGATAAGTTGGCTATCTTGTATGAACGTCGTGGTCAAATTGTAGAATCTATGCGTGCCCTAGGTTCTGACCAAGAGCAACACCAAATGCTTCAAGAACGGGAAGCGTTGCAAAATGAATTAGAATCTGCTCTCGAAGATTGGGCTACCCAAGTGTTGATGAGCCACTGCATGGATAAGGCTCAACAGTCCTATGAGCAAGAAAAACAGCCTCATATGTTAGAGCTTGCATCTTCTTATATAGAACGTTTGACTGGCGGTATCTATACCTTCGATGTTCTCGGTATCAATGAAGGGGTAGCCTTGGTTAATGGCAATGGAGAGCGATTAGAGCTTAAGTACTGGTCTAGCGGCTTGGCTGACCAAGTATACTTGGCATTGCGACTAGCACTAGCTAAGGTATTCTCTTACCAAGTTGAATCCTTGCCGATTATCTTGGATGATATCCTCGTACGCTTTGATGAAAACCGTCAACGGAGCGCATTAGAACTATTAGCTGAAATTGGAAAGAACCAACAAATCTGGTTATTTACATGTCAACGTTCTGTATTTGATATGGCTCAATCTATTACAGGCATTGATTGCCACAGATTGAGTCGCAATTAAACATTGATTGCCACTGATTAAGTCGCAACTAAATTGAACCCCTGTGAAGGTGTTTAGCTTTCACAGGGAATATTCATAGTGATGATATATGTGATGTAACTAAAGTAACTGTTTTAGTTATCATAGTGTGTTAGTATAGATTAGAAAGAAAGAAAGGGGTTGAGTACTTGAATACAGCATATTTAGATATGATCCAAGGGAAGAACCCTGGTGTAACACCTGTATGGTATATGCGCCAAGCTGGTCGTAGCCAAGCGGAGTACCGCAAAATTAAGGAAAAATATACGCTCTTTGAGATTACAAAAGAGCCTGAGTTATGCGCTCGCGTTACGGAATTGCCTGTGAAAGAATACGGTGTGGATGCTGCAATTCTTTACAAGGATATTATGAGTCCTATGGTGGGGATGAATGTAAAGGTAGAACTCAAGGCTGGTGTGGGCCCTGTGTTTAATACACCGATTCGATCCATGGCTGATGTAGATAAATTAGATACCTTTGATCCTACAAAGGTAGACTATATTGGAAAAACAATTACACTGTTAACATCTGGTATGCTCGACGTTCCGCTCATCGGGTTCTGTGGCGCACCATTTACGATTGCGTCATACCTCATCGAAGGGGGCCCGACAAAGAATTACAATAAAACTCGTGGCATGCTCATCGGTGCGCCTGATGTATGGAATGCATTGATGACAAAGTTAGCGGATATGTCCATTGAGTACTTGTCTATGCAAGCCGAAGCTGGTGCGAACGCACTACAAATTTTCGACTCTTGGGTAGGCGCTGTGAATGCAGACCAATACAAACAAGGTATTTATCCTCATATGGAACGGATTATTAAGACTGTAAAAGATCGATACCCTCATTTACCTATGGCTATGAATGGTGTTGGTACCGATCATCTCGTATCAATTTGGTCTCATTTGCCATTGGATGTAATCGCTCTTGATTGGCGTAGCTCCATCGTTATGGCTAATGAACGTGGTGTAACTCAAACGGTACAAGGCAATCTAGATCCAGCGTATCTATTCGCTGATGAAAAAACTCTAGCTCACGAAGTGGATCGTATTTTACTTGATGGTGTTCGTTACGGTCGCCATATCTTTAACTTAGGTCATGGCGTATTCCCAGAAGCGGACCCTAAGAAGCTTCATTGGCTCACAGACTATGTACATGAACGCAGTCGTGAACTATGGGCTCAAGAGGGTTAAACTAGTGAACATTGAGAAAAAAGGATTATTATTTTTATCCTATGGTAGCCCTTCAAGTAAGGATGATTTAGTGCCATATATGACGAGCATTCGTCATGGCCGTGTACCTTCAGATGTTGAGGTTGCTAACCTTACACGTCGCTATGATGAAATTGGGCAATGGTCTAATGTAGAATTACAGACAATGGCAGAGCGTCAATATGAAACATTGATTACATTGTTACCATCTATGCCATCAGCTATTGGCTATCTTCATATGAAACCTTCTATTGCTGATGCGGTAGATGCTTTAGTCCAACAAGGTGTAGAACACATCGTTGCTATTGTAACGGCTCCATTCTTTACATCTCTTGGTACAGGGGCCTATGAGAAGCAAGTACAAGCTGCCGTTGGTGACCATCAAGGAGTAACCTTTGATGTGATTCGTTCCTGGTGGGATCAACCATCGTTTATGGACTATTGGGTAAAAGCTGTTTCGGATTGTATCAATGCTACTCAAGATGTATTTGTAATTTTTAGTGCTCATAGTATACCGCTTATTAATAGCCATAATGGAGATTCTTATGCGTTAGCCTTAGAGGAAAGTGCCCGAGAAATCGCAGAACGTTGTGGTTTATCTAATTGGTCTGTGGCTTGGCAGAGCGCGGCCCCACATGGTCAATGGTTAGGTCCTACCGTAGAAGAGGCCATCAATCAAGCTCTACGTAATGGTGCGATACATATCGCCTTTGTACCATTTGGCTTTGTCAGCAATCATGTAGAGGTGTTGTACGATAATGATGTGGAGTGTAAAGAACTCGTTGATGCGGGCGGCGCTGTATATATGCGTGCACAGATGCCGAATTGTAATAAAACATTCTTACAAGCTATGGCGAGTGCAATATTAGAAAGGATTCATTCGTGAATGTAACAATTGTGGGCGGTGGCCTAACAGGATTGACAGCGGCTTATTATTTGGGTCATGCAAAGCCGGACTGGAATATCATTCTTTACGAACAAGCACCACGATTTGGTGGGAAAATACAAACACAACGGGTTGATGATTTCGTAGTGGAACTAGGGCCCGACTCGTATTTAGGCCGTAAAACAGAAATGACGGACCTAATTTATGATCTCGGCTTAGGTGATACCCTTGTGTCGAATGAAACAGGGCAAGCCTTTGTATATGACAAGGGTTCCATACATCCCATTCCAGGTGGCTCCATTATGGGGATTCCAACGGAAATGATGCCCTTTGTGAAAGCGACGCTCATTTCGTGGCCTGGGAAACTGCGAGCTGGTTTAGATTACTTTAAAAAGCCTTATCAGCTCGATAAAAATGGTGATGTATCCATTGGTCATTTCTTTAAATACCATTTGGGACAAGAAATGATGGATAAGCTCATCGAACCACTATTAGCTGGTATCTATGGTGGCGATATCTATAAAATCAGTTTATTGTCTACGTTCCCTCATTTTATTCAAGTAGAACAAAAATATGGGAATATGGTAAAAGGTATGATGGCTGCTAAGATGGGCCACTCCAAAGCGGGGGTTACTAAAGCGGCTAAAGGTGCTGTTGCTGAAGGTGACGTACCGCGTGCTGGTAAAGGAACTATGACAGACCGTCAATTTGAAAGTCATGAAGCGAAGTCTACTAAGGCACAAGCTGATATGGCAAGCCGCAAGGGCACTGCTGCTCAATCTGGCATGTTCCGTCAATTGACAGGTGGCCTTGAAAGCGTTATAACTGCCATCGTTGAAGCCATGCCTAGCAATGTATCACTACATACCAGTGCATTAGTCTCTGATATTCGCTACACCGATGGTCAATATGTATTAGACATCGTAAAACAAGATTTTGAGGATTGTAACTGTAATGGTCAGTTAATTAGTCATGAGTGTTCTGATGTAGAATCTAGTCTCGTTAAGGAAACCACTGGTAATAGTGTTACTGCCCATACAGATCAGGTCATTATCTGTACACCACCGGCAACATATAATCAATGGTTTAAGGATGACGAAGGTTTTGATTTCTTGCGTTCTATGGAACAATCGAGTTGCGCTATTGCTATCATGGCCTTTGATAAAGCTACATTTAATGGTGATTTAAAAGGTTCTGGCCTTTTGATTACACGTAATACAGATACACCGCTTACGGCATGTACTATCCTTAATCAAAAGTGGCCTCAAACAACGCCTGACGATAAAATCATATTGCGCGTCTTTATTGGTAAACCTGGCAATGATGTGGTAGAACATCTCAATGATGAGGAACTTTCAGAATTAGCAGTAAAAGAAATACAACGTATTATGAATTTCTCTACGCAACCTGAATGGGTTCGTATTAATCGTCTCATCCACTGCATGCCGCAATATAATGTGGGCCATCGGGCCGGCATTAAAGCTGTACGTGAACACGTAGTTGAACATTATCCAAACTTACACCTCATTGGTACGCCATTTGATGGTATTGGTATTCCTGATGGTGTAAAACAGGCGAAAGAACTCGTACAGACTATTGTGGATAGTAATGAAAATTGATATTAATAAATAATTATAAGAAAAGACTCCATATGCTATAATAGTATATGGAGTCTTTTCGATTCTTATAGTAATAGAAATATATCATTTTAATATAATCACCATAGATAGGAGTGATCACAATGGGGAAAGCAATCCCTACAGTAGAAGGTTGGCATAGCCAACACATGGTATTTGCCATGGATTTCAGCGCATGGAACTGCTTTACAGCTGAAGAAAAAGCAGAAGCGCGCAATGAATTAAAAGCATTCTTAGCGGACCTTGAGGCTAAACATCAAGCTAAAGAAGGAAGCTATGCATTCTATGATTGCAATGGCGCAAAAGGGGACTTGATCTTATGGATCCTTGGTCCATCCCTTGAATATTTGGCACAAGTAGAACGCAAGTTCCGTCGCCTTGCTATTGCAAGTGTACTAGTTCAAACATATTCCTATACATCTGTAACAGAAGTAAGTGCTTACGTTAAAGCTAAACTCGATACAGAAGAAGTTAATCAAAAACTATACCCTCACGTACCTCGCGATAAATACATTTGCTTCTATAACATGAGCAAAAAACGTGAAGGCGATGACAACTGGTTCATGCTACCACCTCAAGAACGTGGTATGTTAATGAAATCTCACGGCGAACTTGGTAAAACCTATTTAGACGTTCTATCTGAATTCACTACAGGTGGCTGTGGCTTAGACGACTGGGAATGGGGCATTACCATCTTCAGTAACGACGACATTCAATTCAAAAAAATCGTATACGATATGCGCTTTGAAATCGCCAGTGCAAAATACGGCATCTTCAGCGACTTCTACGTTGGTACCATCATCGACGATGCACTACTAGAAGAAATCTTTGGATAATAAAAGGGACTGCCTAGCAGTCCCTTTATTCGAATTTGACGATATATGTCTTAAACTCTATAATATAAATAGATAGTCAGACGAGTAGGAACGTCAGGCGCATCTCAAAAACTAATTATCTAGGAAATGGCCTTTCTGTTTATCTAATTACGCATGGTAACGGAGGGCTATTTGCTTTTTGTGAGGCAAATAAGCGCTATAAGTGCACCAAAGGAAATGACTAATGTCAATATTCCAATGATAACTGTAATAAGTTCAAAGTCACTCATAAGCTCACCCCCTTCTATAACGAAGAGAGACCCAACCTCGCTGACTACCTTAAGAACATTATAAGCTGAACAAATATACGATACAATAAGTAACTATTTATTGATATATATGAATTAAATGATAAAAAAGGGACTGCCTAGCAGTCCCTTTTCTTCCCTCGAAATGAAGGCTATAATTTTGAACAGAAAATTTGTTAACGTCTTGTACTGCGTAAAATATAATTCACTATGTTTGAGTAGCTTATCCATAACTATATTTTCATAAAAGAAAACCCCGCATCAATCCGACTTACGAGGTCAAGGCCCTAGGCCGCAGACCTGATAAGTATGGAGGAGAGATACGGGGTTTCTTTTATCACTTAGTTAAGAAAAGTGAATTATATTTTGTTGTACGGTCCAGTGAACGTAAATTTTCTGTTCCAGAAAATTATACGTTCATATTTGCTGCCTTACGTACGTAGAACCAGTAGCATACTGCTACAGTTACAAGGTTGAAGGCTAACAATACAGCAAAGGCTGGGTGAATATTGCCGAATGTGGAATATACAAAGCCGAAGATTTTAGGTGTAATGAAGGCACCGTATGCAGCTACGGCAGCAACGAAACCTGTAATTAAAGAGGAAAGCAATGGATTGCCGAATACGTGAGGAATCATACGGAATGTAGCACCTGTTGCGAAGCCACAGCATACGAATGTCAACACGGACATAGCAAAGAAGAATGGGAAGTTGTGCATATCTACGCCAACTGCAATTAGTGCTGTTGTTGCACATAGACCGAGAAGGCTTACAAAGGTAACTTTTGTACCGCTGTTAATTTTATCAGATAACCAACCGCCTACAGGACGAAGGGCACCTGCAACAAGGGGACCAACAAATGCAATGGATGCAAATGGAATTTCAGGGAATTCCTTGCCTACTAGTAGGCCGAGTGCTGCCGCATAACCAGAGAAGGCACCGAAGGAACATGTGTATAGCAATGTAAATGCCCAAGTGTGTTTGTTCCCAAAGATTTGTACAAGATTTTTAGGATTTGGTTTTTCTAGTGGTAAGTTATCCATGAAACGTGTCATAAGTGCAAGGATAACAACAAGTGGTACAATCCACATGAAAGCCGCATTGGCAAGGTATACTGCATTACCTTTGATGATAGCTGGTGTTACACCAAATACGCTACCTAATGCAGCGGAACCCATAGCGAATGGAGCTAAGAAGTAGATTACGGAGACACCAAGGTTACCAACGCCGCCGTTGATACCAAGAGCTGTACCTTTTTCAGATTTAGGGAAGAAGTTGCCAATGTACGCCATGGAGGACGAGAAGTTGCCGCCCGCTAAACCGATAAGGGCAGTCAAAATCATAAATGTCATATAAGAAGTTGTTGTATCTTGAACAGCAAAGCCAAGCCATACAACAGGAACTAATAAAATAAGTGTGGAAATAAATGTCCAGTTCTTACCACCGATTAAGGCTGGCATGTAGGTATATACAAAACGTAATGTAGCACCTACAAGACCTGGTAATGCGGCTAATGTAAATAATTGATCTGTTGTAAAGTTAAAGCCAGCGCCATTTAGTTGTGCTGCAATGGTTGCCCATAAATACCATACACAGAATGAAAGGGTTAATGCAATTGTGGATATAACCAAGTTTTGTTTAGCGATTTTTTTACCAAACTTTTCCCAAAATTCTGGATTTTCTGGCTGCCAATTAGCCACAATTTCGCTACGGCTTGCCCCTACTTGAGGCATTTTTAGTTCGCTCATTTTGAACTTCTCCTTACTGAAAAACTATACATGTAATGAAGACATGGAGGATACAATTATCAGTCAATGTATATGAATATTGCAATCTATAGAATTTTTATAGAAAGTATTCGAATTACTTAGAGAACTGAGTTATAATTATTGTATCAACTAAATTTGCAATGTCTTATATCACAAATATATTATATATTGTAAAAATTTTTGTGAATGTGACATAAAACACACATATTCTGAAATTAATAAGTTATAATAATCATATATATACAAAAAAGTATATAATACATGTACTTTTACTATAAATAGATTAGTATAACTAATGGATTTTATTTTAAAAGTACAATGGAGTGGTGAAGGTATGGATGAAAATTTAATTAACCAATTACTTGCTTTGCCGGGCGAGGAACTCCATCTTAAAAAAGGTGATTTTCTCTTCCACGAGGGGGACAAGGCAGAACACTTTTACGTAGTAGTAAAAGGCAGAATGAGCATTAAGAAGTTTGAAGCTAGTGGGCATATATTTGCGCTACGATTAGTAGGACCGAATAATGTAATTGGTGAGGTTCCGTTGTATGAGGAGAACACAAAAACATACGTGTTCAACGCCATCGCTCGGGAGGACTGCACTGTTTATTCCATTCGCTATGATTTGTTAGAATCAGCCATTGCAAAAGATCATTCATTGGCTATTGCGATGATGAAAATCTATACATTACATATGCGGCGTCAACAGGCAAAATACCGAGACTTGCTGTTATACGGCAAGAAGGGAGCATTTTATTCTACCTTGTTGCGCTTAGCCAATAGTTATGGTGTGAAGCGCGAGGATGGTATCTTTATCGATATCGCTTTAACAAATCAAGAGCTAGCTGAATTTGCTGCCACATCAAGAGAAAGTTTAAATCGCATGCTAAGTGAGTTGCGTAAGTTGGGCTATGTAGCCTATGATAAACACCATCTAGTAATCTGTGATTTTGATGCTTTAATCGGATTGCTTGATTTAGAGGTTGATAATATAGACCCTAATATTAGTAATATCGAATAACAGGATTTTCTCCCTTGTGTTAGCTCAGCTAGCACAAGGGATTTTTTGTAGTTTTGAAGGAGGACACGAGATGAGCTTGTTGTCTCAAAAGTTTAAGTTTCTTCGGAAGAAGAACGTATCTCCAAGCGGCCATCAAATAACTGAAGATGGCGGTCGCGAGTGGGAAAATTTTTATCGTGACCGTTGGTCTTACGATAAAGTTGTCCGCACAACGCATGGCGTAAACTGTACTGGTTCTTGTAGCTGGAATATCTACGTTAAGAATGGTGTTGTAGCGTGGGAAAATCAGGCGATTGATTACCCTGAAACACCAGATGATATGCCGGATTACGAACCACGTGGATGCCCTCGTGGTGCAACATTCTCTTGGTATCTCTATAGCCCATTGCGCGTAAAATATCCATATGTGCGCGGCGAATTGGCTGAGCTTTGGAGAGAAGCTAAAAAACATGCTAAGAACCCAATCGAAGCTTGGAAATCTATCGTAGAAGATCCTGAAAAAGCGAAGAAATACAAATCTGCCCGTGGTATGGGTGGCTTTGTGCGCTCCACATGGGATGAAGCGACAGAAATTACTGCCGCATCCTTATTATATACTGCAAAAACATACGGCCCTGACCGCAACGCAGGCTTCTCTGTAATTCCAGCGATGTCCATGTTGTCCTATGCAGCAGGTGCTCGTTTCCTTAACTTAATGGGTGGTACACCATTGTCCTTCTATGACTGGTATGCCGATTTACCACCTTCTAGCCCTCAAGTTTGGGGTGAACAAACTGATACACCTGAATCTGGTGACTGGTACAATGCTGGTTACATCATGACTTGGGGTTCTAACGTACCGTTGACTCGTACGCCAGATGCTCACTTCTTAACAGAGGTTCGTTACAAAGGTACTAAAGTAGTATCCGTATCCCCTGACTATGCGGAATCTACAACTTCTTCCGATGCTTGGCTCAATGTAAAAGCCGGTACTGATGCGGCTCTTGCTATGGCAATGGGCCACGTAATCTTAAAAGAATACTACATCGACAAGGAAACTCCATACTTCAAAGAGTATGCTAAAGAGTTCACAGATATGCCATTCCTTGTGCGCGTTGAAGAAATCAACGGCACAGTTCAACCAGGCCGCTTCTTGAATGCTAAGGACTTGGGTCGCCAAGAAGAAGGCGCTGACTTCCAAATGGTATTGCTCGATGAAACAACAAATGAAATCGTTATTCCTAATGGTACAATGGGCGAACGTCACACAAATCCACAAAAATGGAATTTACGCCTTGAAAACCGCGATACAGGGGCTAAAATCGATCCTCGCTTATCCGTGTTTGATCAACGTGAAGATGTGACTGTTGTTAAGTTGCCATACTTTGGCGATGAAGAGCACGAAGGCGTAATTGAACGTGCTATTCCTACAATTACAGTACAAACTGTAGATGGTCCTGTAAAAGTAACTACTGTATATGACCTTATTCTTGCTAACTATGGTATCGACCGTGGTATCGGTGGTGAAGTGGCAACATCTTATACAGATGACACTCCTTACACACCTACATGGCAAGAAAAAATTACTGGTGTAAAAGCAGATATCGCTATTGCCACAGCTCGTGAATTTGCAGATAATGCAGAAAAAACTAAAGGTCGCTCCATGATTATCATGGGTGGTGGTATTAACCACTGGTACCATGCAGATATCATTTACCGTACAATCTTGAACCTCATCATGTTCTGTGGTACAGAAGGTGTTAACGGTGGTGGCTGGGCTCACTACGTAGGTCAAGAAAAACTTCGTCCTGTTGAAGGCTGGGGCGGCATCATGACAGCTAACGACTGGAGTAAAGCTCCTCGTTTGCAAAATGGTACATCTTGGTTCTACTTTGCTACAGAACAATACCGTTCTGATTGCATCGATTTGGCAGACCGCGTATCTAAATTAGCTAAGCCTCGTTACCGTCACCCTGGTGACTACAACGTATTGGCTGCACGTTTAGGCTGGTTGCCATCTTACCCTACTTTCAATAAAGGCAGTCAAGCCTTGATTAACGACGCTCGTGCAGCGGGTGCTAGTACAGAAGCAGAAATCAACCAATATGTGGCGCAAGCGTTGAAAAACAAAGAATTACAATTCTGCGTAGAAGATCCAGCGGCTAAAGAAAACCATCCACGCAACTTGTTTGTATGGCGTGCGAACCTTATCGGTTCTTCCTCTAAAGGCCACGAATATTTCTTGAAACATTTACTTGGTACAAAACATGGTGTTCTTGAAGATGATGATGCACCAGTAAAACCAGAAGAAATCAAATGGCGCGAAGCAGATGAAGCTGGTAAGCTTGACCTCTTAATCGATATCGACTTCCGTATGGCTTCTACAGGCTTGTACTCTGATATTGTATTCCCAGCGGCTACATGGTATGAAAAAGAAGACTTGTCTTCTACAGATATGCATCCATATGTACACGTATTCCAAGCAGCTGTTGATTGCGCATGGGAAACTAAATCTGACTGGGATACATTCCGTACCCTTGCAGAAACAGTATCTCGCGTAGCGAAAGAGTCTGGCTTCACAGAATACGAAGATATCGTAGCATTACCTCTTGGTCATGATAGCCCAGGTGAAGTGGCTCAACCAGAAGGTAAGGTTCTCGACTGGAGCAAAGGCGAATGTGAACCAATTCCTGGTAAAACAATGCCGAACCTCGTTCATGTAAAACGCGATTATAGTAAAATCTTTGAAAAATACATTGCATTGGGACCTAATATTGAAAATAAAATGGGTGCTCATGGCATGGCTTGGGATGTATCTGATGAATATAAGACATTATATGATCAAAATGGTACAATCGATAATCCAGAATTCATTTCTCATGGTCGCCCTAGCATTTACGAATGTAAGGAAGCTTGTAATGTTGTATTGACATTGTCCTCTTGTACAAACGGTAAATTGGCTGTTCGCTCTTGGAAAGCAATGGAAGAAAAAACAGGTCTTTCTGGTCTTGAAAAGAATGCAAAAGGCCGTGAACAAGAAAAAATTACTTTCGATGACATGGTTCGCCAACCACGCTTCATTATTAGCTCTGTAACAAGTACTGGTAAGAACGATAAAAACCGTCGTTACTCTCCATTTACAACATCTACAGAAGATAAGGTACCATTCCGTACCGTAACAGGTCGTCAATCCTTCTATTGCGACCATGAAATGATGCGTGATTACGGTGAAGCTATGGCGTTGTACAAACCTGTATTGTCCTATAAACCTGTACAAGGTGACTACAAACAAGAAGGTATCCCTGAAATCACATTGAAATACTTAACACCACATCATAAGTGGTCTACACATAGTATGTATTTCGATAGCCAACAAATGTTGACATTGTTCCGTGGTGGTCAAACAATTTGGCTCAACGAAGATGATGCAGCAGAAATTGACGTTAAAGATAATGATTGGGTAGAAGCTTTCAATAAAAACGGTATCGTTGCAGCTCGTGCTGTAGTTTCCCCACGTATTCCTCGCGGTATTTCCTATATGCACCATTCCCAAGACCGTCACATTAACGTTCCTGGTGCGAAGGTTAAGAAACAACGTGGTGGTACGCATAATGCACCAACTCATATTCACATGAAACCGACACACATGATCGGCGGTTATGGCCAATTGAGCTATGGCTTTAACTACTATGGCCCAACTGGTAACCAACGTGATATGACAATTGTGGCTCGTAAAATGAAGGAGGTAGATTGGCTTGAAGATTAAGGCTCAAGTATCTATGGTCCTAAATTTGGATAAGTGTTTGGGTTGTCATACATGCTCTATCACTTGTAAAAATACATGGACGAACCGCGAAGGCGCGGAATATATGTACTTCAATAACGTGGAAACTCGCCCAGGCGTAGGTTATCCACGTCATTGGGAAGACCAAGAAAAATGGAAAGGCGGCTGGACATTAGATAACTCTGGCAAATTAGCTCTTTCTACAGGTTCTAAAACAAATCGTTTGATGAAATTATTCTTCCATCCTGAACAACCAGAATTGAAAGATTATTTTGAACCTTGGACATATGACTATGAAACATTGATTCATGGTGGTCGTAAAAACAACCAACCAGTTGCTCGGCCTCGTTCCCTTGTGACTAAACAAAAAATGGAAGTTACTTGGGGCCCTAACTGGGATGATGATTTAGCAGGTGGTCAACACGCTCGTTCCGATGTGAACTTGGCTAAGATGGGCGAAGATATCGTATTTGATTACGAAGAAGTATTCATGCGTTACTTACCACGTCTTTGTAACCACTGCTTGAACCCTGCATGTGCAGCTGCATGTCCATCCGGCGCGATTTATAAACGCGACGAAGATGGTGTGGTTCTCGTATCTCAAGATGTATGCCGCGGTTGGAGACATTGCGTTCCATCTTGTCCATACAAAAAAATCTTCTATAACTGGGAAACTAATAAAGCTGAAAAATGCGTATTCTGTTACCCACGCTTAGAAAATGGCTTGCCTCAAATCTGTGCTGAAACTTGTGTAGGTCGTATGCGCTATGTTGGCGTTGTATTCTACGATATGGACAAAGTAGAAGCTATGGCAGCTACAAAAAATGAACAAGATATTTACGAAAATACATTAGATTTGATTTTGGACCCTCATGATCCAGAGGTTATCAAAGCGGCTCGTGCTGAAGGCATCTCTGATGCATGGATTAAAGCAGCTCAAAAATCTCCTGTATACAAACTTGTAAAAGAGTGGGGTGTGGCTTTGCCATTGCATCCTGAGTACCGTACATTACCAATGGTTTGGTATGTGCCACCACTTAGCCCAATCTTGCAACGTGTAACATCTGATGTATACTTGCCAGATGCACATGAAATGCGCGTACCTGTACAATACCTTGCTAACTTGTTTACAGCAGGTAATACAGAAATTTTAGCTCGTACATTGCAACGTGTTCTCGACATGCGTGAATATATGCGTCGTCGTGAAACAGGTGACGGTCCTATTGAACATAAAGTTGATTTAACAGAGGATCAAATGTACGGTATGTACAAATTGTTGGCATTGTCCAAATACAATGATCGCTTTGTTATTCCATCTGATGTAAAAGTATCTCGCGAAGGTCGCCTAGAAATGCAACATAATCGCGGTTTTGCTTGCCCTACAGGGGGATGTCAATAATGAAGGATGCTCAGAAAATCGCTCTTATTGCGTCATTTCTTCTACGCTATCCTGATGAACAATGGTATAACGAACTACCTGAATGGAGAGAGGACGCCCAATCCGTTGGGCATCCTCAACTTCGCCAAGGTTTATTAGAATTCTTCGACTATGTAGAGGAATCCAATAAAAAAGAATTTGAAGACCAATATGTTCGTACCTTTGATTTTAGTCAAAATACAACTATGTATTTGTCGACTTATGAATTACAAGGTACTGGGGAACAAGCAGAAGAACTCGTTAAATTTAAAGCTTTCTTCCTAGAAAACGACTATGATTTACCAAAAGAAATGCCAGACTATATTCCAGCACTTCTTGAATTATGTGCCGTTATCGATGATGAAAAAGCAAAAGAAATTTACGACTATTGTAAGCCAAAATTGGAATACATTAGAGAACGCTTCATTGAGGCTAAATTGCCTTATGCATTCTTGTTTGATATTATCTTGTCTGTTGCAAATGGATTGGAGGACGGTGCACGATGAATCTATTCCTTTGGGGCGCTTTGCCTTACATCGCTTTCACCTTCTTAATCGTAGGTACTTTGGTTCGTTTCTTCTACTTTGAAAGAAACTGGACTACAAAATCGAGTGAATTTTTAGAGAAAAAACAATTGCGCATTGCTAATCCATTGTTCCACTTTGGTTTGCTATGCGTTATCGGTGGTCACGTAGTAGGTGTGTTAATCCCTAAAACTTGGACTGCTGCAATCGGTATTAATGACCATATGTACCATGAAGGTGCGTTATACATGGGTGCTGTAGCTGGTATTATCTTTATCGTAGGCTTCTTGCTCTTGATGAAACGTCGCTTTACTGTGCCTGCTATGAAAGTTAACACATCTGGCCTTGATAAATGGTTATACTTGTTCTTAACATTAGCCATTTTCAGCGGTATGGCTGGTACATTGCTTAATGCATCTGGTTTCTTTGATTACCGCGTATCTATCGGTCCTTGGTTCCGTAGCTTATTATCCTTTATGCCTGATCCATCCTTGATGGAAGGCGTACCATTCATGTTTAAATTCCATATGTTAGCGTGGATGGTGGTAGCTATTATCTTCCCATTCAGCCGTTTGGTACACTGCTTGAGTGTTCCACTCAACTACTTAACACGTCCGTTCATTGTATATCGTAAACGAGACGAAAAATAATTAGGATGATGATTGATTTGTATACCCTTCATGATATAACAAATTAATCGTAGCCCCTTGTAATAGTGAAAGCTGATGCTCACTACTACAAGGGGCTTTTTGTATAATTTTGATACTATATAATTCGCTATTTAGAATTATTCTTATAATAAATACCATCTATCGAATATAAGTAATCTACAAAATTCGATTTAAATGATAAACTATATCGTATAGATTAATTTTTAGATGATGTTTTCGAGAGGTATATGATGGATCAAGTTACAACAAAACAGCAAAAAAGTATTTACCATATCTTTATATGGATTGCTGTATTATCCTTAATTATGATTGGTTTATTAGAGTGGGGTTACATCGCAGGCGGTCGTGCTTTTGGTAACTACAAAGTTTATACTGGTCTTGTGCCATGGTGTGTATGGATTGTTATGACCTATTTAGCAACTCGCCCTAAATGGTTTACAAGCCGCTATAATTTAGGTGATATGTATAAGGTACATCGTGCATTAGGTATAGCAACTGTGGCTGTTATTGCATTCCATTTATACCTCTATTTCGGTAAAGCTGCTAAATCTATCCTCGGTTGGTGGGGTGGCTATGTAGCCCTCACTTCTTTTGGTATTGCTACAATTTCTGGTCTTGCATTCTTAACACCAAAGTTGAGAAAGGTAACTGCATCTGGTCGAACAATAGGTATTTGGTTTCACCGCTTAAATCTTGTAGCATTAGTTGCTGCAGATATTCATATCCATGGCTTTACGCGAATTTCCAAAATGGTACCATTCCTTCAAGTGTTTGATATCATTACATATGGTCTTGTGATTTATTGCATCTACTTGATGTTTAAAAAGAAATAATATGAATTGCTAAAGTCCCTTCTGTATAGTACAGAAGGGACTTTTTTAGTTATATTTTTATTTTCCAAGAAATAAAATATTCTATATTATCAGTTTGATGCATAATTGATTGTGAGATTGATATACATTCTCTCTTTACTGACCTGATGAAAATTGCTATTATCTGTATGTTAAATATGATAATGATAATTATAGTCATATAATTCATTGTTTCTTCATTTTTTATTAATCATTATTTATTGTGTGAGGTTTATTATGATTAAACGTAAAATGACCAGTGCTTTTGCAGTGGCAGCCATGATGGGTGTGGCTACAGCGTTTGCTGTTAATCCATTTTCCGATGTTCCGTCCGATAGCTGGGCATATCAAGCAGTAGATCAATTGGCTACAGCTGGTATTATCAATGGTTATCCTGATGGTACTTTTAAAGGCCAAAATAACATTACTCGTTACGAAATGGCTCAAATGATTGCGAAAGGCATGGCTAATCAAGATCGTGCTAATGCAGAACAACAAGCTATGTTGAACCGCTTGGCCGATGAGTTTTCCAATGAATTGAATACACTTGGTGTGCGTGTAGCTAAATTGGAAGACCGCGTAGGCAATGTAAAGGTTACTGGTGATGCTCGTATCAACTACATCGGTAGAGAGGGGATCGATGGTTATGATTACGAAGATAAACTTACAGCCCGTGTACGTTTAGGCCTAGATGCAAAGGTTAATAAAAATACATCTGTAAAAGCTCGTATTACAACAGGCTCTATTGAACTAGGTGATAGTTCTAAAGATGCTCAAGCTAATTGGGATTTAGCATATGTAGAGCATAAATTCGGTAAAAATGTTGTAGTTGATGCTGGTCGTTATACCCAAAAATTTGGTGGTGGCTTGATTTATAGCTCTAACTTTGATGGTGTAGGCGCTACAGCGAAGCTAGGTGATAAAGTTACATTAAATGGTGCATATGGTTATATGACAGCAGGCCGTTTTGCTAAGACTAGCAGAGAAGATAACGGTGATGTAGGTCTTGTTAATGCCCATGTAGCTGTTAATGATCGCTTTAGCTTTGGCGGTATGTTTGCTCATGTAGGTACAACAAATGTACGTATGGGTAATGGCAAGAAAAATAACGAATTCGATAATGTATATGGCTTTAATGCTAAATATAATGTTGGTAAATTCGGTATTGATGGCGAGTGGGTAAAAGCATCTGGCTTGAGTGATTCCGATGTTTGGAACGTAGGCGTTAAATGGGGCGATTATAAAATTAACAAGAAGAACTCTTGGGTTATCCGCTTAGATTACTTTGATCAAGCCAAAAATGCACCTGTATTTAAAACGCAAAAATATGAATCTAATGATTTATTGAAGAAAACACGTTATGAAGGTTATAAAGCATGGCAATTAGGTGCATCTTACGCACCAGAGAAAAATATTGGTATTAATGCATACTATGGCTTCCATGCGAAAACACAAGATGGTAACCGTGTAAATGATTTCTACCGTGCAGACCTCAACTTCAAATTCTAGTTCTAATTTTAGGATGGATCTGGATTTAATAACTAATTAGTTTTAAGTTCTAAGTAGAATGCTATGTGGATTGAAATTGTTAGCATGCTACATTAGGCCAACTAGATATATACTAGTAGTTTGTATAAGAAATAGTGAGGTTTATATGGCAGAAGTAGTAAAAAAACAGTTTAAGAGTAAATACCATATTTTAATATGGATTGCGGTTTTATCCCTAATATTTATGGGAATGGTAGAATATGGTTATGTAACAGGAGGTAGATCATTTGGTAACTGGAAGGTTCACTTAGGTCTTATTCCTTATGTTGCATGGCTTGTATTAACATATATTGCAACAAAACCAAAATGGTTTATCAAACGATATAATCCAAAAGAAATGTTTGAAGTTCATCGCATCGTAGGTATCGTTAGTGTTGTTCTTGTATGTGCACATTGGTATGTATACTTCTTGAAAGCATTGAAGTCCTTCTTAGGATTCTGGGGCGGTTATATCTCCCTTGGAGCCATGTTTATTGCTCTTATCTTTGCCGTATTGTACTTAACGCCTTGGGTAGGCAATATGGCAAAATCTGTATCTCGTAAAAAAGCAATCTGGATTCATCGTTTGAACCTTATTGCTATCATTGCAGCAAATATTCATGTTCATGGTTTTGGACGTTTGTCTAAAATGGTACCATTCTTACCTGTATTTGATGTAGTGACGTATGCACTTGTTATTTACTACATCTATTGGATGTTCAAACAAAAATAAATGATGTATACGTACTTTTATTCTTATAAAAGTCGTATAATAATAGAACTAAAAAGAGACCATCTCTACCCTTTATATGTGGAAGAGATGGTCTTTTTTTATTCTTTACGATACAATAGGAGTATACGTATATACTTTACGGATTTGTGTAAGTATATGCTGTTTGTTATTGTGAGGGTTAGGGTAAATTAGTATTATAAACATTTATTATGTTTTAGCTTATTTTTAGACATTATTAATATGTATATATTACCTTTCTAGATAATCTCAAATAAGAAAGAAGGGCATTATGGATTCTTCTTGGAAACGAATTATATACCTAATCTGTACCATACAGGTTGGTGGCGGTATAACCATTATAGGGGTGGTTTCGTTTATTCCTTTGTTTTTGACTGAGCTGGGACTTCATGATCAAGGACAGGCGGCTATGTGGGCAGGGATTGTATCTGGGGTTACGCCTTTAATGGTAGCACTTAGTGCACCTTATTGGTCTCGTAAGGCAAATCAATGGGGCCCTCGTAAGGTAATGATGCTCATTTTGTTTATTCTGATGATTACTGTTGGAGCTTGTGCTTTTACACAGACGCCAATGCAATTATTGATTCTACGTATTTTGCAAGGTGTTGTGGGTGGTTATGTGCCGATAGGATTAGCTATTATTGTCCTTATAACACCTGAGAATAAAGTGCCTTGGGCAATGGGCTTATACCAAGCGTCTATGGTTATGGGCCTCGTCTTTGGACCGCTCATGGGTGGCCTTGTGGCCGACTTCTTAGGTTATCGTGCACCATTTTTGGTATTTTCTGCATTGACTGGGATTTGTATGTTAGGGATTTATTTTTTAATGCCCAATTTACAGTTCAAACATAAGGTGGATGAAAGTGTATCAGAAATTTCGCTGATTAAATATTTTTTATCTATACCTCGTGTACGTCTCCTTGTAGGAATGCTATTCTTGTGTAATTTTGGTATTACAGGTATAGGTCCTATTTTACCGTTATATATTAAGCACTATATGCATATGACTGACGAGTTTGTGGCGACTATTGTTGGTATTATTATCTTCGGTGCTGGTGTATTCAGTGCCTTAGCATCGATTTCAATTAGTAAGGTAACCAGGTGTGTGACCATGCCTCGTATTATCTTTACTGCTACATGGGCGGTGGGATCTTTATTTATTTTGCAATACTTAATGCCTAGTATATGGGGACTTGGCGTATTCCGTGCTATAGCCGGATTCTTTATGGGCTTTATTACGCCCATTGCAAATACGCTGATATCCAAGGCCGTCCCTATTGAGCGACGAGGCATCGTCTTTGGCGCCGTATCTAGCGTAGCTATGATGGGTAATGTATTAGGGCCTGTTATAAGTGGTGTTATTGCTCGCGCTTTTGGATATGGTGCTGTGTTCTGGTCTACGGCGACAATATTCTTTGTGGCGTCCTGGTTTGTATATCGTAATTTAGTTATGTCTCGTGAAAGCAGTTCATCATAGTGAATCTACTTTCAATGAAATATAATAGTTGTAGTTGTAGTTGTAGTTGTAGTTGTAGTTGTAGTTGTAGTTGTAGTTGTAGAGAAACATATTATGTGAGTAGCAAATACCAATGAGAGGGGTTGGTGTATGTTGTGTAGTGGGCTAGTAGATAGAGTAAGGCTACTAATTATAAGAGAGATGAGAGTGTATCGTTATGTTGTTGAAACAATTAGAGTATTTTGTGTGTGTAGTTGATAATAATAGTTTTACTCAAGCTGCGACTGAGCAGTATGTGTCTCAATCTGCTATTTCACAACAAATTAAAGCCCTTGAAACGAGTTTAGGCGTGGAGCTGATGGTACGAGAAAAACGAAGCTTTTACCTAACACCAGCGGGGCAATATTTATATCGATCTGGTAAAAAATTACTAGAACGCTTTCACGATATTAAGGTAGAAACAACCCGCATTGGTACAGATGCACGTGTTAGCTTACGAATTGGCTATTTAAATCGCTATAGTGGGATGGCTATGCAGCAAACGGTCATTCGCATGGCTAAACGCTATAAAAACCTAGATATTCGCATGTATAGTGGCAGTCATGAGGAACTATATGGCATGTTAGATGATCGTCGTGTAGATGTAATATTTAATGATCAGTGGCAGATTTTATCTGATGATTATGAAAGTCATTTGATTGATAAGGCGACCACAGTAATCGAGGTGCCACAAGGCTATACAAAGGAAGGTAGCGTTGAAATTAAAACTATTGATGACTTACCACTTATCTTAGTTTGTCGCGGTAAGTATACGCTAGCTGAGGAAGAACATTATCGTAAGGCCATTGGTTATGCTGGTGCCTTTGCATATGCTCGTACATTAGAGGAGGCTCGCTATTTAGTAGCAGGTCAACAAGGACTATTGCTGCTTGATCGTTTTAAATATTTAACCGACTCCATGCCAGGTATTGAGCGCAAGGTATTAACTAACCATGGTAAATCGATGGAGCGCAATTACTACTTTGTATCGCAACAAAATCAAAGTAACACCTATGTAGAAGCCTTTAGAGAAATGTTTAAACAAGTTTTAGCAGAGTTTTAACGTATCAAAGACGGATTATGGAAAATAAATTTAATCGTCATATAACAAATAAACAATTACAATATAAAAGCCGTTAGCATATGCTAACGGCTTTATTGTTTGAATATTGCTTTATTGAGGATCGTTTAATTAAACATATTCCAAGAGCATTGTAACACCATCGATGAATAATTTTATACCATAAATGACGAGTACTGCACCACAGAAGCGATTGATCCAAGCCATATGGGTAATTTTGATTTTTTTAGCTAATAAATGCATGGTGGCAGCCAAGGCTCCAAACCACATTGGGGTCATAGCTAGGAAGCCTCCAAAGAAATAATAAATACCTTCTTCAGGTATATTAGCTTGAAAGGCGCCGAGCATCATAGTTGCATCAAGAACGGCTTGAGGATTCCCCCAGGATACAGCGATAGCGGATAGGATAATTTTACGAATTGGAATATTCGTATTTACATTGTGCATATCTGGTTCAGTTCTGAATATATTAAAGCCCATGTACACAATCAGTAGGCCCCCAAAAAGGAGTACGATAAGCTTTGTAAGCGGCCACATTTCAAGAATGGCGCCGATACCAAAGAAGGCTGCCGTACTGAGGCTCATATCAAATAGTGCCAATATGATAAGGGTCAATATGATACGACGTATAGGTTGTACCAATGCTGTGTTGATGATGAAGAGGTTTTGCATGCCAACAGGGGCAAATGTTGCGAGACCGACAAGAAGTCCTTGTAAGAAGTACATGTTAACCCTCCTAACTATAGTATGATAAAGTACTAATAAGGTGAATAGTAGCACGAAACCCCTCCATTACTGGAGGGGTTATTACTATTCTAACTATATACAATTATATCATATTAAAATAGGTATGTATATTTCTTACCATAAACCAATCATATGTTGTGTAGCTAGGCTGACTGCTGTGATGGCAATCCAGCAACAAGCACCCAATGCAAGGGCAGAACCACCGGATTTTATCAATTTTACGATATTAGTATTAAGTCCGATAGCAACCATGGCCATTGTAATAAAGTATTTTGAAATAGTTTTGAAGACGCTTAAGAATTGAATATCTATATTTGCATAGGATAATGCAGTAGTAATTAAAGAACAAATTACAAAGTATAGAACAAACTTAGGGAAAATTTTAGCGATACTAACACTACCACCATCAGTTTGAGCCGCATTTTGTTTTGCTTTATATACTTGGTAACTAGCAAGGCCTAAGCAAATTGGAATAATTGCAAGGGTACGTGTTAATTTAACGATTGTTGCATATTCTAGAACTTGTGTACCAGTACCTTTCATGCTATCCCATACAGCAGCAGTAGCTGTTACAGAGGATGTATCGTTTACGGCGGTACCGGCAAATAGACCAAAGCCCATATTGGAAAGGCCAATAGCATCGCCAAATGGAGGGAATACAAAGGCAGCTACGACGTTGAAGAAGAATACAACAGAGATAGCTTGTGCAATGTCTTGATCTTCAGCTTTGATAACTGGTGCAGCTGCAGCGATGGCAGAACCACCACAAATAGAGGAGCCTACGCCGATAAGTACGGCCGTATTAGAGTCCATATGAGTAAGGCGATAAATAATATAGGATACGATTAAAGATGTAGCGATGGTTGAAATGATGACAGGTAATGAAATCCAACCTACATGTAAAATTTGTGTAATGTTTAAGCCAAAGCCCAATAAAATAACGGCCCATTGTAAAATCTTTTTTGATGTAAATCCAATGCCGGCACCAGTTTTTTCGCGTTTCCAAGATGTGAATATAGAGCCAATAATTATACCTAAGATGATAGCAAAGATCGGGCTACCGATTAGATGAAACTCTAGGCCTAATAGCCAACAAGGAATAGCGAGGACCGCACAGAGCAGAATGCCTGGCAATGTTTTTTGATTGATACCCATAATAAAAAACCTCCTTACTGTACATACAGTTCACGTCATATGTGGTATCATGTGGCGTTTTTTCTATGGTTTTAATAGTACCACATTAGGGGAATTAAAATCTACTAGTAATGTAAGAAAAATACGGTATATTTATTTTTGTGAATGTATAAGGTTGAAAAGTATAATAAATGAATATTAATTATAAATATAGAATAAATACGATTTTTATGGATTTCTTATGAAGGATATAGGTTATAATAAATATTTATATGTGATGAAAATCTCTTGTTTTTCATTGAATATATTGTATATAATGAATAGAATCTATTTTATAGATAGAAATGTAAATGAGGTACCTTATGATTGATATTAAAAAAATAATTGAAACCAATAAAGAGTATGTGAAAAACCACCCAGAATTACCAAAAGCAGGATTAACAAGCCATCCTACAAAAAAACTAGGTATTGTCACATGTATGGATACGCGTTTAGTCTGCATGCTAGAAGAGGCATTAGGTTTTAACCGTGGTGAAATCATCGTTATTAAAACAGCTGGTAATAGTGTAACGCAACCTATCGATAATATCGTACAAAGCTTGCTAGTAGCTACGTATGGTATGGAAATTGAAGATGTATTAGTCATCGGCCATGAGAACTGCGGCATGATTGACTTCTCTGCTACAACTTTTATGGAGTCCATGAAAGAAAAGGGTATCAGTGAAGATGCGATTCGCATGATCGAACCAGGACTTATTGACTGGATGGATCGTTTCCATATCTCCGAAGACAATGTAATCTATACAGTTAACTTCTTGCGTCACCACCCATTATTCCCAAAAGGAATGGGATTCTATGGAGGGATGATGGATCCTGATACAGGCGAATTCCGCTACCTCGAAATATAACCTTTGATTTGATGGGTCCCAAGTTGATTTGTACATTTAAGTGAAAAAGGACGATAACTAACCTCTACGCTCCAAAGCGAGCTAAGTCGCTAATCGGTTAGTTATCGTCCTTTTTCTAACTGTACCTATGAATTAGTCCCATCAAATCTGAATGTCTATTACCGAAATAGCGTAATTTCGCCGTATCAAGAGAAAGGAGGATGGCTTAGCCATCTTCCTTTCTCTTTCCACATACAGCCAACCTATTATTAGCGTATTCAAAGGGGAGGGCTATAACTCTATGGGACTAGTACGGCGATAAGGTTATAAAAAGCTGTGTCCCTAAGCGAGGTGCGACTTAGCTCGCTTTGGAGCACGGAGGTTAGGGACACAGCTTTTTAGTTAAAATGTAGAGATGTATCCGGGCCCCATAGAGTTATAACAACGTAAACTTGAACGATAATAATAGGTTGACTATATATTCCATTTGGCTGTATATTGTAATTAGATTGTAAACTTACTCACATAAATTGGTTAACCTATGCGGCGTTAAGTATCGCTGAGAGGAGACGTGTATGAAGCAGTTAGGTATTTCTATAATTGGAACCGATACAGATGTAGGCAAGACGTTTGTGACAGGGTTGTTAGGGGCTATGGCTGTCGATGATGGCTTTGCGGTTGGTATGGTTAAACCGGTGTCCTCCAGCGCAGTACCTTTTCCTGAATGTGTAACGATGGATGAGGATAATTATAATGTGGATCTTGAAAGCAAGGATGCTACATATTTGATGCGTTCCGCTGGCATTCCTGAGTCGCGCCGTCACGAGGTTAATCCATATGCTATTGCTGGAGATTTTTCTCCTCGTCTTGCAGCAGAATTGGCTGGTATAGAAATCGATTATGCTGGTGTAGTAGCTCATACATTAGATGTTGTTAATCGCTATGATTTAACCTTTGTAGAAGGTGCTGGTGGTATTACAACACCTCTTTACGGCGATAAAACATTCACGGATTTAATAAAAGATATTAAATTACCAGCCATCGTTGTAGCTGATGGACGGTTGGGCTCCATTAACCGCGCTATTTTAACTTGTGAATATGCGAAGATGCATGGTATTGAGGTGAAAGCCATCATTGTCAATGATACGACTGCAGTAGATCCGTTCTTATTGAAAACAAATGTGGAAGATATGGAACGATATACAGGTATTCCTGTGGTGGCTGTTGTACCGCCATACCAAGGTCCGGATATCCAAAAGGTTCAGCTAGGTTGGGCTCGGTCCTTTGTGGACTCTAAGAAGGTATGGAATACAGTATTAGGCATATAGCATTAGGCATATAGTAGTTAGATATTGTAATTTAATCTGGCCTAATCATTTATAATAATAGATTGTTATAGTAGTAGAGCTTTATAGGGATAGGGAATTATAGTTTGTAAAATTGTACGTATGAGGTGACGAAATGGCAGAGAAACAGCTTTCACAAGCAGCACAATGGGATCATGAGTTTGTATGGCATCCATTTACACAAATGCAAGATTGGTTGGCACAAGAACCAGTCGTAATCGAACGTGGTGAGGGGGTATACCTTATCGATGAGAACGGTAAAAAGTATTATGATGGCGTGTCCTCCTTATGGGTTAACATTCATGGACATAACCATCCTGTATTAAACCAGGCATTGAAGGAACAAGTGGATAAAATTGCTCATAGCACATTGCTCGGTCTTGTAAGCCCACCATCTGCACAATTGTGTAAAGAATTAGTAGAGCTCGCTCCAGACGGTTTAAATAAAGTATTTTTGTCTGATGATGGTAGTACAGCTATTGAAGTTGCTATTAAGATGGCCTACCAATACCGCCAACTAGTGGGACAAACGAAAAAAACTAAATTTATCGCCCTTAATGCAGGCTACCATGGGGATACATTAGGTACTGTATCTGTAGGTGGTATTCAATTATTCCACCAAGTATTTCATAATCTATTATTCAAACCGTTGACATTACCAAGCCCTGGCGTATATCGCGACGTAGCGGATCGAGATAAAGCTTTCGATGAGTCTTTGGCTGAATTAGAACGCATCCTTAATGAAGAGGGGGATGAAATCACAGCTCTTGTTATGGAACCATTGGTTCAAGCTGCAGCAGGCATGCTCGTCATGCCTCATGGATATTTGAAACGGGTTCGTGAATTGACTGCGAAACATGACGTATTTCTCATTGTCGATGAAGTGGCAACAGGCTTTGGTCGTACTGGTAAATTCTTTGCCTGCGAACACGAAGATGTGGCTCCAGATTTTATGACCTTGTCTAAAGGGATTACAGGTGGTTATATGCCTCTAGCTGCCACATTGACTACACAACGCATATTTGATGCATTCCTTGGCACCTTTGAAGAAAAGAAAACATTCTATCATGGTCACTCCTACACAGGTAATGCCTTAGCTTGTGCGGTTGCATTGGCTTCGTTGAAAGTTTTCCGCGATGAAAAGGTTATCGAAGGATTGCCTAAAAAAATCGAGGCTTTCACCAATGCATTAAAACCTATTGAAAAATTAAAACATGTGAAAGAGGTTCGTCAACGAGGCCTCATCGTAGGTATTGAACTTGAAAAAGATGTAGCCACTCATGAAGCATATCGTCCAAATGATGCGGTAGGGGCTAAGGTGGCCATCCTTGCTCGTGAACAAGGGCTCATTTGCCGTCCAATCGGTGATGTGGTGATTCTCATGCCTCCATTGGCGTCCACTGTGGAACAATTAGAGGATATGGTTCGCATTGTTGGTGAAAGCATCCAACGCGCTACCGAAGAAGAGGGGATTCTCGAAGATTTACGCCCAATCATTCTATAACAATTTACGGCTAAGTATTTTATAAAGATTTAAGGTAAACGTAAAAGTAAAAGCTATATATGTCATGATTCTACAGTTCTAGAATCATCGGCATATATAGCTTTTTATATGTTTAGCGTATAATATTTCGTTAAGTTTTCAAACTATAGACTATACATTGTGAAATTTCGATGATATTTTTGCATATCTATGATACTATATACGTATAAAGGAGGTCATCGTATGGACATTTATGTAATTATGCAAGTTATTATTTTATTTGGTGCCATCTTCCTCGGCGTTCGTCTAGGTGGTATGGGCATTGGTTACGCTGGCGGCCTTGGTGTAGTGTTGTTAAGCCTTGGCATGGGGATGTTCCCAGGGCAGATTCCTTGGGATGTAATCCTCATCATCATGTCTGCTATCGCTGCTATTTGTGCTTTACAACTCGCTGGCGGTCTCGATTATTTGGTGCGTATTGCAGAAGGTATTTTGCGTAAAAATCCTAAGCATATCAACTACTTAGCACCAACAGTTACGTATTTCTTAACGCTATTGGCAGGTACAGGTCATACAGCATTCTCTATGATTCCAGTAATCGTAGAGGTGGCGAAAAGCGAAAACATTAAGCCGTCTGTACCATTATCCATCGCCGTTGTAGCGAGCCAAATCGGTATTACAGCGAGTCCAGTATCTGCAGCAGTAGTTGCTATGAGTGGGTTCCTTGAACCATATGGTGTAAACTATCCAACATTGCTTGCTATCTGTATTTCTACAACATTCGTAGCGGTTATGATTACAGCGTTTATCATGTCTACCTTTGCGAATAATGATTTGTCTTCCGATCCGGTTTACCAAGAACGTTTGGCAGCAGGTCATGTGGCTCCACCTCGTGAAAAGAGTGCTGATTTCCACTTGAAACCAGGTGCGAAAACTTCTGTATTGATTTTCTTGATTGGTATTATTTGTATCGTATTCTATGCAACTGCTATCTCCAAGAACATTGGTCTTATTAAACCTGTTATCTTTGGTCGAAATGATGCCATCGTTGGTTTCATGATGATTATTGCAGCGGCTATTACATTCTTCTGTAAGATTGATACAGCACAACTTGTTAATACAAGCACATTTAAATCCGGTTTATCCGCATGTGTCTGCGTACTAGGCGTAGCATGGTTGGGCGATACTTTCGTAAAAGGTCATATCCCTGAAATCAAAGCTCTAGCATCTAGCTTGGTAACAGCTTATCCATTCCTATTAGCTGTAGCATTCTTCTTTGCTAGTACATTGTTGTATAGCCAAGCGGCAACTACACAAGCATTGGTACCAGCTGTAATTCTGGCTCTCGGTATTACTCCAGAAAACCCAGGATCCGTATATATCATTATCGCATCTTTCGCAGCCGTATCTGCACTCTTCGTATTGCCTACATACCCAACACTTTTGGGGGCTGTACAAATGGATGATACTGGGTCTACACGAATCGGGAAACTTGTATTTAACCATCCATTCTTCATCCCTGGCGTACTTGCCATCGCTATTGCTGTAGCACTTGGCTTTGTAGTGGCTCCATTGATGTTGTAATTGGTGAAAGCTAAATAAGGCTAATATAAAAGATAATAAAATTACAAAAGGACGTATCTTTTAATGGTACGTCCTTTTTCTTGCATTTACTTATAGAGTTTTACTAACCTTTATTCTTACAGTCCTTACAGATCCCCGCTATTTCCAAGTGATGTTCTGTCACTGTAAATCCTGCATCTGTTAGTTCCTGTGGCATTTCTACGACAGGGCAGGTGTGGAGCGGAATCATGGCGCCACATTTAGTACATACTGCATAGTGACGATGCGTATGAGGAGTTATCTCATAATAGGCCATATCGCTGCCCATGAGTGTTGTACGGGTAACGATATCCTTTGTTTCTAACAGCTCAAGGGTACGGTAAATAGTAGACATCCATGTGGTGCTACCATCGCCTAATCGCTCTGCGATTTCCATAGCAGTTATGGGTTTATCTGTAGTTGTTAATACGGACCAAATGGCTTCACGCTGTTTGGTCTTTTTTATGCCTTCTGGCCAATTTGTTGTATTCATAACGCTCTTTCGATTCTGTTTTAATACTAAACTTGTTATACACTTGTATAAGTAGATAATTTATTTTGCACAGGATAGCTACCTTATTTTGCTAATAGAATAGATATATATATGGATGATTATCTTTGTTTACTTGCTAAATTGCATACGGCGTAGGATAGTTCTGATATTTTTGACGACCAGAACCGCGAGTAGAATTGCCACCGATGTGAGAGATACAAAACCACCTGGAGCTACGTTGAGATAGTACGATCCAAATAGGCCGATAACCATAGCTAGCAAACTAAATCCAATAGAACAGAGTAATGTAGTTCTAAATCCTTTTTCTAGTTGTAATGCTGACGCTACAGGTAAGGCAATCATAGCACTTAATACGAGAACACCAACGATTTTAATAGAAATAGATACGGCCGCAGCCATTAAGATAGCAAAGATGTAATTGATAAAATCAACCTTAACACCGGCTACACGAGCTGCCTCTTCATCATAGGCGATGTAGAGGAGTGAGTTATATAAGAAATATAAGGTTAAAACAGATAAAATAGTTAGGGCTGCAATGCTAATCATATCTGTTGTGTTTACGGTTAAGATACTGCCGAAGAAGAACACATTAGCATTAGCTTTTAACTTTCCTGAACTAATAAGAGTAATAGCGGTACCAATACTAAGTGACAAGATGATGGTTAGGATCAAATCGAGATGGTGGGAGAAGTATTTCCGCAAGAACTCGATGAGGGCACCGCAGATAGCGGTAAAGATGAATGCTCCTAAGATAGGATTTGTGTTTGTTAATAAGCCTAATGTAATACCTGCTAGCGATGCGTGGCTCATGGTATCGCCAATCATACTAGAACGGCGTAGAACCATGAAAATACCGATGCATGGACAGAGTAGAGAGATGCAGATGGCTACGAAGAAGGCATTTTGCATGAATTCATAACTAAACATGGTGCACCTCCTTAGCTGTTGTATCATCGGCCTGAGCCTGAGCCTGAGCCTGAGCCTGAGCCTGAGCCTGAGCCTGAGCCTGAGGTGTTACATCTGTAAAGCAAACACAATTTTCGTGATCCATAGGATTGCGCCCTGTGCTGTGCATGATTTCACTAGCGTATTGTTCAGGAGAGCAAAGGTGACCTTGGCCATTTGCGATGTGGTAGATATTAGTTGAATTGGCTAGGGCCATTTCAAGGTTATGTTCTACGGAGATAATTGTAATGTGGTGTACTTGGTTTAACTCGCGCAAAAGGGCGTAGATGCCTTCTTGGCTTTTCCGGTCGATACCAGTAGATGGTTCATCGAGTATGATGAGGTCAGGGCTGCCGATGAGGGCACGCGCGATAGATACGCGTTGCGCTTGACCACCTGACAGTTTACTGATTAAACGGTCTTTGAACGCCGTCATATTGGTAAGCTCTAATACGCGATCTACTTCATGCTTGTCTTTAATCTTTAGTAATTTACGATAGGAATCGAGGATTTCTTTTACCGTAATAGGGAAGCCGGCATGGGAGAAATCATTCTTCTGAGACACGTAGCGAATATTGTTTGTATCTCGCTTGATAGAGCCTTTAACAGGTGTCAGGAATCCTAAAATGAGACGTAGCAAGGTACTTTTACCACACCCATTATCCCCAACAATGGATATATAATCACCACTGTGAATATGTAAGTTAAGGTCATTCAACACATAAGGTGGCTGACCTTGATAGGAAAAATAAAGATGTTCAATAGATAACATATAAAAACCACTTTTCTAATTGACAAAATCTTGAGTAAGTTTATACTATAACTATATTACAAATGCAACTGAGTCGCAACTGCAACTAAAGAATGGTTACTATTCTATGAAAGCATAGCGATCAGGATTTCACAAAGGAGGACTACGATGGTCAAGAAGCTGGTTTTGTTAATGATAGGCATCATGATGGCTGCATTATTTGCAGGCTGTGGCAATGATGCACCAAAGGAACAAGCAGGTAAGAAGATCCAAGTGGTAACAAGTTTTAACGCCATGGCTGAATTCGCAAAAGCTATTGGTGGTGACAAGGTAGAGGTATCTACTATTATTCCAGATGGCGTAGAGCCACATGATTTCGAGTTGAAACCTGAAAATATGAAACAATTGGCAACAGCTCAAGTATTCGTGTACAACGGTTTTGGTATGGAACCTTGGGCACAACAAGCGATTGATGCGGCTAAAAATAGTAAACTCATCACTGTTGTTGCTACAGATGGTGTAGAAGCTATCAAAAATACTGATCCTGAAGAAATTAAAGAACATGGTGCTGAAGATCCTCATGCATGGTTATCTTTGAAAAATGCGAAAATCGAAGTGAAAAATATTAAAGACGCTTTTGTAAAAGCTGACCCAGCAAACAAAGATTACTATGAAAAGAACTATAATGAATATGTTGCTAAATTAGATGCAATGATTAAAAAATATGAAGATCAATTCGCTAAAGCACCTCATAAAAACTTCGTTACTGGTCATGCAGCATTTGCGTACTTATGCCGTGACTTTGGGTTAGAACAAAATAGTGTAGAAGATGTATTTGCCGAAGGTGAACCAAATGCGGCTCAATTGGCTGAACTCATCAAATATTGTAAAGAAAACAATATCACTACAATCTTTGCAGAAGAAATGGCTAGCCCAGAAGTTTCTAAAACTTTGGCAAGCGAAGTTGGTGCTAAGGTAGAAACTATTTACACAATCGAAAGCAACGAAGATAACAAAACATACTTAGAACGTATGGATGAAAACCTTACAAAAATTGCTGCATCTTTGAAATAAGATGAATGGAAAAGCAGCCCTCGTGGGCTGCTTTTTTAGTTCTACTCATTATTTCTACTAGTTAAGGTTATAATATCTATAATTTTTGTACCTATAGTATAATATATAATGTAAATAAAGAAAAAGGAGGTCTAACATGGTTATCACTAATAAATTGGGGATTACCGATTCCCCAACGTTGGCTAGAGAAGAAGAACGAATTAGTAAAAAAGCAGCAGCTACATTATTTGAACAGAATTTACTTAATGATCTAACTAGTGGTACGTGGACTACCTTGCAAAGAATCCATACTATATTATTCCAAGATATATATGATTTTGCCGGTGTATTGCGAACTGTGAATATTGCTAAAGGAAACTTTCGCTTTGTTCCTGTCATGTATCTTGCTGAAGCAGTTAAAACCATTGAAGATATGCCGCAATCTACCTTTGATGAAATTGTAGAAAAGTATGTAGAAATGAATGTAGCGCACCCTTTTAGAGAAGGTAATGGTCGTAGTATGCGATTATGGCTTGATCATATGTTGTGTACAGAATTACAAAAGACCATCGATTGGAGTCAGGTGGATAAAGAGCAATATTTGTCTGCTATGGAACGAAGTCCAGTAAATGACCTAGAAATAAAAACTGTTCTAGCTAAGGCACTTACGAGTGATATCAATAATCGAGAACTATTTATGAAAGGCCTTGACCATAGTTATTATTTTGAAGGATATCAATTATTTAAAAGTGAAGACTTATAAGGTATAGAATTATGAATGGTATGTTTGGCCCATATATAGAAAAATGGATGCGTTTTATCACTGTTAAAAATATGTTGTTATTAGCTGTGGTATCAGCAATTATAACTGACTTGGGATTATATATATTAACGCTAATTATCCCAAAGAGTCCATTTTTTAAAACATTTATTTGGGAGGTTATAGGCCCTATAGAACTTGAAGCAGTTCCTCTTATAGGATATGTGCTTGGAATTGTAGCGTTTGTTCTTGTATCTTCTGGTATTTTATATGGTATTTTTAAGGTCTTTAAGGGGCAGGTTACATATAAGCAACTTGTGGCAGACATGCTTTTAAATAGTTGTATTACTAGTTGGATTCATTTGATTTTCGTACTTTTTGCTGCGCCTATTTATCTTTTCTTGGATTTACATACTAAAGGCGGATCCGGTGGATTAAGCACCATAGAACTATTTAATGTCATTATCATGGCGCAACTGATGTCTAAGCAATTTGGATTGAGTCCTTGGATAACCGGTATTGCATTTTATATCGTATCCTTTGTCTTTGGCATAGGTGGCATTATGTTGTCTATGTCTCTTTAAATACATATGTAATGGAAATGTTGATAGATGCCTTTTAGGTGTCTATCAATTTTTTATTTTCTATTCAATATCAAATTTTGATTTAAAATAAATTTATATTTATTTTAAATGTGCGTTGTGGTAAAATGATAAAAATATGTGCTTTAGATGTTTTGGAGGGGAACATATGGAACGAAAATGGTATTTAGATCTTTGGGCGCTTATTAGAGAGCCTTTTAAACGTGGCATCCCAGAGATTGTTGAATTTGGTACAATTCAACGAGGCTTTGCTGCAACGGTAGCCATGGTTGCGATAGCTTTAGTATTTTCTGCTATTACAGAGTTGCTATTGGCTTATGTATTTGGTGTTCATATAGCGAGATTGGGTAGTGTTATGGGCCAATTTGCTGGTCAAGGTATTATGTCCTTAACGCTTGGTTTGATAGGTACGTTTGCTACTTTAGCAATTTATTCTGTTATTTTTAGTCAGGTAGCTAATAAGTTTGGGGCCCATACTAATTACGAATCTGTTTTAAAGATTTGTTGGTATCAAAGTGCATATACTCAATTTCTATCAATAATGATAGGACTCATTGAGATTGTGCTGATTATCGTAGCAAAGGGCTTAGGCTTTTATGAGGCATCATCAACGCTTGGATTAACTATATTTAATTATTTTTTCCAAATCGTCAATCTAGGCACTTTTATTTGGTTTTTGTGGGTCAGCTTATCACTTATGGCACGTCAAATTGAAAAGGGACGACTCGCAACATTTGGTATTGGGCTTTTGGCATCTTTAATTCCAGTAGCCTTTATTGGCATATTAGTAGGCATGGTTATGCTTGCTACATCTAGATAATTACATAGTATGAAAAATATGAAAGCAAGGTATGAATATACCTTGCTTTTGTGCTATAATGATGAACAGAGTATGAATTAAAAATAAAATAATTGTTATAAATTCGTAATCGTTGTGTTGTGTGATGCATCATTCTATATAGAATGGTGCTATTCTTGTTGTGTAAAAGGTGGTGAGAGGCATGATGGGAGGTTTATTAGAGTTCGTTTATCGCTTATTAAACCCCATTGAAGAAAAACATCCGCGCATGTACCACTATGATGTTACCTATGGTCAGCTTGTATGGATGCTGGTATTGTCCCTCATATGTTATCAATTTACCATCGTTGGTGAAAGCGTCTATTTAGACGCTATACGCGCATTTATACGTAATTCATCACTTTTGGTAAAGTGGCAATTGTTTTCACTTCCAGTAGGGCAGCATGAAATACAAGTCTTTTTTGAGCAGCTAAGTAAACCTCGTGAGTTTTGGAATGTAGGTCGTTTTACGTGGGTGATTTTAAAAGCGGCGCTTATGTCTGGTATCTTGATAGGTTACGCTATGTTGCAAAAGCGTAAGTTTTACATTCGCGGCGTAGTAACTGGTGTTTTACACATGATGGCCTTTGCTCAACTAGTAGTAGCTATGATTACTCTTACGGCAGGGATTATGTTGATCCTTACGTCCATACCAATTTTATTGCAAGCCATTATTGGGTTTTGCATGATTGTTTTATGCATTCTTAGTACTGTATTGCTACTACAGACCATGGGGCGTATAGCCGGAGCATGTATTAATGGCAGTTTTTATGAAGGACTAAGCATTATGTTAATCGCTATTTTAGCATCACTATTATGTGAAGTGCTATATACATTAACTCGATAATATATGAGGAGTATTATGACTTGGTATAAGGACATATTACATTTATTTACAAAATTGAGTGACAGATCCTTTCAAAATATTATTAGAAATGGAACCTATACTCGAGCTATACTAAATCTTATAATGTCTACAATTGTATTATATGTGATGACCTATGCTTTGCCGTTCATAGTGAAAGCTGTGGCTCCTGTATTAGGCATAAAACGTATGACTGGTCTCACACATTTTGATCTGGTTAGTGCTTTGGCAAATGCATCATTTTTAATTTTTCAAATTATCATAGGTGCCTTTGTTATATGGCGATTACTAGTATTGCTAGGTGGTACTGGGACCTATAGGGGCGTGATGCGAAACTATATCTATGGCTTAGCTTATACGAATGCACTTCGTGCCGTAGTATTAGTGTTGGTCCATATAGTGGGGCTCATATTATTTTATCTATCTATGCCGAAATATGTAGGGGATATGGCCTATCTTGTAACCATGTTTAGTCAGTATTATGCTGTCTTTATTGGGGCCCAGCTCATGCGTCGTTATGTGGAACTAGGTATCGTAAAAACGTATATTATTATGTTTGTAGTGGCCTTGCTATCAGTGTCAGTATTGCCTCATTGGATTCGATTTGTACATACCCTAGTTAAATAATATAATGTAATCATGCAGTATAACCACAAGATGAACGTCTTGTGGTTTTTTTGTGGTTTAATTTATATTAAAATTAATTATATATAATTTAAATCTGGGAATTTATGATATAATTAAAGTTGTAGTATAGTTGAGAGCGGAGTTAGTTATGGATACGACATTTTTACGAGAAATATCCCTGCTGGTGCGTTCACCGAAGAAGGGAATCGATGAAATCTTTTGGTTTGGTACCTTAGAAAAGGGTATCAAAGCTGGCCTCGCCGGTTGGTGTGCCACCCATATTTTGGGATTTGCTTTAGGCATTATACTATTACCATTGGCCATGACCTTTGGTGGTTTTTTATTTGGCTTTATACCAGCTGTATATGGCATATTTTCTATATTGAGAGAGATTTTAGGCCTTGGAATATATTGGTTTGTAGGTAGCTTTATACTTTGGAAATTACTGAGTGTTCTTTTAGAGCGTGACTTTGATTTCAAGCAAGTATTAATGGGCACTGCCTATGTGGAAGGCTATACAGGAGCACTTGGATTAGCATTAATTTTGGTATCTATTATTTGCATTTATATTACGCCATTTTTGATGATCCTATTAGTTCCCTTAGCATTGGCTTACGTGGGTGCCGTTATCTACGTAGCTGTCATGCTTTTATCTCGAATTATGAATGTAGAACCTCTTACAGTAGGCGCTGTATATATAGTTCTATATATTATTAACCTTTTATATAACTGGATTATGCGCATACTCTTTGCGTAAATACATAAAACCTCCTAGTTTTATACTAGGAGGTTTTTATTGCTTTGAATGAAATTTTAGTAAAAGTAGTTTGTCATTATTGAAGAGAATCATAATGTTGTAATAGTAAGTCTACATTGTCTTCATCGTATTCGATTTGTTGGGACCATCTTGCGACTTGTTTAAGCGGTGAGCCTTCTATAGCACTTGTGATTAGTATGTATTCCACACTATCTTTTGCGTAGGAAAGGATAGCCTCCAAAGAATAGTCTGCTAGCATATCGATTTGACGATATAAGATGTATTGGAACACCTTGTTGAATAGCCCCATATCGTGAGTTGCTATATAGGTTTGTACAGCGGTAATTAGTTTATCTGTGTCATGAGATAATGCATTGATTTGTGCAGTCCATTCTTCATCGATAGGCTCTGTTGTACCATATAGAGTTAATAGTTTTTCATAATACTGTACATCAGGATTTGGGCTGTATTGAAAGTATGATGAATCTATATCAAGTGCTAATAGTTCAAATATATTCTGAATAGTTAAACGTTCGTCAGGACTAAACTCGCCATCATCGTCTTCAATGGTAAAGATTACCTGATCAGATTGAGCATCCTCTGCGAGTAGTTCAACTGATGCTTCACAGGATAGACCAACCCCACATAGTTCGAGGTCTTCAATGTATTTATAAAAACGTGGGTGCATGTGGCATGTATCGCATAGGCCTTCTTCACCTAGTTCGAGTACAACTTTACAAAGACCGTTTTCATTGAGCAATGGACACATTGGTTGTTCCTTAGAAAATACGAAATGGCTGCCCTCATCATCCACAGTGATAGCTTGGCGTAAGCTTTCACCAAGAGGGCCTGTCATGGTGTGATATCGTTCAGCAGTGGTCTCGTCGATATCGATGGTCCAAAGTTGACAACATGTATTTTCACATCGATCTGCCTTGCATTGAAATGTGTGATATATGGTAGGATATAATGAAATCATAATCGTCTCACTTGTAGTAAAAAATATTCTACGTGCATTGTATCATAGGGGAGTTGTCTATGCATTAATATTATAAATAAAGATTAATAAATCGTATCGATTTAGTGTATAATTGTATATATACACACTATGGTCCTGTTTGAGAGATGGAGGAGCCTATGAAATCCTTATTTGTAAAAGGTAGCCTTGTATTAGCCTTGGCAGCAGTGTTTGGTATGCCAAATGCAAGTGCAGCCCATTTAGTAGCGGTAGAACCAACTGTTGCCGTTGTTGATGGAAACCATGCAGCGATTGTAGGTGCCAATGGTTTATTAAATGCATTTATTCAAAATCATCCAAATGCAGCTATCACTGAAATCGCCTTTGATGCGGATGGTGGTCAAATTAGATATGATGTAGACGGTTTTGATGAAAGCGGCAAGTATGAGCTTACTTATATCTATGCAACAAATCAAATCTTTGAAAAACGTGAAGGCGACTTCCATAAATCTTTAAAGAAAAAATCCTTTGATCCTCGTGAAATCTTACCGCCAGCAGCAGTAGTTAATTTTGCCTATGCTCAAACACAAGGCAAAGCGACAAGTCTTAACGGGTGGTCCGTACAGTATGATAAAGGTAAAATAGTATACAAAGTTAGCTTCGGTACAGAAGGTGACAAAGAAGTTGATGTACGTATTGATGCTATGAATGGTACTTTATTATCTGTTAAATTTGACGACTAAATTTACGATGATTAGTAAATACAACTTACTAATCAAAGGCTTATTATTTTAAATACAAGAATTAAACTCCTTAAAACTATCTATTTTTTGGTAAATGATAGTTTTAAGGAGTTTTTTTGTGAAAGTTTGCTCATGAAAAGTTTTGTTTAGATTGTAAGAATTGAAATGAGAGGGCATATTTCCCTTATATATGGGCAAAACAGCTTTTTAGATATGGTTCATAGAATGCTTACTTATAAATCGAATGCTATAGAATTTCATCGAAATTACATATAAATTCATTTTAGACTCACGCCAAATTAAGCTAGACCGATGGGTTCTACATTTTTATTTCATAGATTATGGATAATATGTGTCCAGTCAAAGGACAGAACTCAAATATATCGGGAAGTTCCAGACTATATATCTACAGTCCACGCTAGATATATGATTTGGAACTGTAACGATAACACCGAGTTGGTTAAAATATATATGCGTAATTTTGCATATATATGGATTATCAAGGAGGATATTATGAAAAAATCTATTTTAAAAAGTAGTATTGCTTTAGCAGTAGCTGGTGTATTTGGTGCTACTGTAGTAGTAACAGCGGCTGAGCAAGCAACACCAGTTCCTGTAACTCAAGAGGTTGCAGCTACTGCAGCTCCTGTGGCACAGCCTGCTACTCATCAAGTAGTTCCTACAATTCAAGTGACTCCAGCAGCTAAAGTAGAAGTAGCTCCAGCAGCAGCTAAAACAGAAGTAGCTCCTGCAACAGCTAAAACAGAAGTAACTCCAGCAGCAGCTAAAGTAGAAGCAGCTCCAGCAGCAGCTCCAGCAGCAGCTAAAACAGAAGTAGCTCCAGTTGCACCAGCAGCTCAAAATACTACTCCAGTTCCAACAGCAACTCAAGATGTAAAAGCTCCAGTAGCTCAAGAGACTGTAGTTCCTGCGGTAGCTAACCCTGCAGCAGCAACTCCTACAATTGAAACTGCAGCAGTAGCGAAAGCTCCTAGCGAAGCTAAAGTAGTGCGTGCAGCCGATAAAAAAGTAGAAGCTAATAAAGAAGAAAAAAATACTAAAAAAGCGCAAGCACACAAAGCGCCTAAAGTAAAAGCTGACAAAGCAGTTAAAGCTGATAAAGCTGTAAAAGAAACTAAAGAAGTAAAAGCAGATAAAAAAGCTGACAAAAAAGAAACTACTAAAGAGGAAAAAAAAACTCTAAAAGTGGAAAATCACAACCTAGCACAACAAGTAAGCAAGCAGGCGTAGTCGATCAAAATAGTATTTTTGTAATTGGTGCGAATTATTTAATCGACCAATTTGAAAATAAATATGGCGACTCTAAGATTACTAATGTATCCTTCAAAGCTGCTGATAAAACTGCTATCTATGAAGTAGACGGTTTCAATACTAGTGGTGCCCATTCCATGACTCTAGATGTGGCATCTGGTAATGTAACTGAAGGTACTCCTAAAGCATATGATGCATCTATGGAAACTAGTGCTATTGATGCTGGTACTGTGTTACCTCCACATGTGGCGATTAATGCAGCCTTCGCACAAACTGGCAATGTAGCAACTGGTATTAACTCTTGGTCTGTAGCAAACCAAAACGGTAAACCTATTTATACTGTAGAGTTCCATGATGCACAAAATAAACCTGTATCCATCGTATTGGATGCTAAAACAGGTATGGCAGTCAAATAAGCTAATCTATACCCTATGCCACTGTAAAGCAAACCCCTTTAATACACGAACACTAAACACACAAAACTATACACACACATACTTACACACATACACAATACACTTACACACACAATAAACAATTACACACGCAGCCCTCTGGATTGGATAGACAAACATTGACTCTCTCCTATGCCGTCTGTCGTTCAGGGGGCCCCTTATGCATTGTGGTTCCCTCCCAATCATAAGATTATATACTTGGTATATAATACTCTCTCTCACAATAAGAACGTAACTGCTTTACAGTACGCTAGGTATAGGGGAGCAGGAAAGCCCGTAATACATGTAGACCGCTGCACGTATTACGGGCTTTTTTCGTTGAAAAATTTCTTATATGAAATAGTAAATATAGGCCTTGAAACTTTCTAGAAATATAAATGAGCAGATATAAATATATCTGCTCATTTTGTATGTATCTAAATCTCTATGAGGTCTAAAATGATTGTTTTAAATATATTGTCTAGGTACGCGTTCAGAGAAACCACAGAAGATTTCATATGGAATCGTAGAGGCAAGGGCGGCAATCTCTAGGGCAGAGATGCTTTCATGACCTTGGGACCCTAAGAGCACAACCTTATCACCAGGTTGTACAGTAATTGTATCAGGCACGGCCACCATGAATTGGTCCATACAGATGCGGCCCACTACAGGGCAACGTGTACCATGAATGAGGACCGTACCACGATTAGATAAGCTGCGAGGATATCCATCTGCATAGCCTACAGGGATGGTTGCAATCGTCATAGGTTCAGGTGTTACGTAGGTAGAACCATAGCCGATACCTTCGCCGGCTTCCAAATGCTGTACATGTACTACTTCGCTATGGAAGGAGAGAACTGGTTTCAAACCTAATCGATTTGGTACATCAAGGGATGGCATAATACCATATTGAATAATACCAGGACGGGCATCGGTGAACAAGCTATCTTTTACGGATAACAATCCAGCACTATTGGCAAGGGAGAAGCGATAGTCCGCATCAGGTCTAAAGGCACGAATTTCATCTACCATTTTATGGAATTTTTGTGCCTGCCCATGAGCGTGACTTTGATCGGCTGCATCGGCGTTACTCATATGAGAAAAGAAACCGTCTACTTCAAGATTTTCATAGGATTCAACGCGTTTAATGAACTCCACAGCATCCTCTGGTTTGATGCCGATACGATGCATGCCCGTATCAACAGCAACAGCAACACGAATAATCATATCGTGATTTTCCGCTACTTTATCGAGTGCATCTAAATCGGTAGATTCGCATACAGCAGGAATAGAATTCGTGTCTGCTACAAGCTCAAATGATTGTGGCCGTGTGAGACCTAGTAGGTAGATTGGTACCATAATACCTGCATTGCGAAGCGGCACAGATTCTTCAGGAATGGCAACGGCTAAGGATTCATAACCTTCCTCAACGGCAATACGGCCCATCATAACGCTGCCGTGACCATAGCCATTGGCCTTGATAACAGCTGTAGATGTGCTCCATTCCGGTAAACTATCTTTAATTTTGCGCAAGTTCTCGCGAACGAGACTTGTATTTATGGTCAAATAGGTGGGTCTCATGATATTCCTCAATTCTATATAACATTACTTTAATTTTATACCTTTTGGGGAATTAAACAATACTTTTGTGAAAGTTTTATACAGAAATATTGGTGTTATTTTGAATTTTATAGCTTTTCTGCATATATTATATACAATAATTGTGAAAGTATACTAATTAATATAGTTAGCTGTGATATTAATAGTATAAATTTATATAAATAATAGTATAATTTATAGTAGGGTATGATATATGCTTTTTCTAGCTAATAGATTGGTTATGAATGATTTAGACAAAATTGTAGTCATCTAACATCGTGAACATAGCTAGATTACTTGTAGGTTTGGAATTAATAAATATATAATATAGCATCTATGTAGGAGGTTCTCATGAGCGAACGTGTAGTAGTAGTAAACGCAGGTAAAATGAATTATGACCATGCATTAGATTTCTCCATATTATCTAATGATGTACAGGTCTATGATAATAGTACAAATGAAGAGCTTATTGGGCGTATCCAAGGGGCTCGTGTAGTAGTAACAAAAGAGATCCCTGTTAATGCTGAGTTACTTTCACAATTCCCAGATACAGTAAAGCTCATTGTTGAAGCAGGTACAGGCTATAACAATATCGATCTCAATGCAGCAAAGGAACGAGGCATCACTGTATGCAACATTCCAGCGTATAGTACAGAGCGTGTAGCGCATACGGTAATCATGATGATCCTCAATTTTGCATCTACAATGCAAAAACAAATCGGTATGCTTGCAAAAGGTGATCGCAGCAACTTTACAAAATATTTGCAAGTGAGCCACACAGAAGTGAATGGTAAAACATTAGGTGTTGTTGGTGCTGGTCATATCGGTATGGAAGTTATTAAAGTAGCAAAAGCACTTGGTATGAATGTCTTAATCCATACGCGTACACCAAAGGCTGATGGCGATGGCATTCGCTATGTAGGTCTTGATGAATTACTAGCAAATAGTGATTATATTACATTGCATTGCCCATTGAATGACCAAACTAAGTACATGATTAATAAAGAAACCATCGCTAAAATGAAGCCTAATGCAGTCATTGTAAATACTGGCCGAGGTCCTCTTATTAATGAAGCAGACCTTTGTGAAGCATTAGCGGCTAAACGCATTGCAGGTGCAGGCCTTGATGTACAAGAGGTAGAACCTCCAGCAGAGGATAGCCCTCTGTATACATTAGATAATGTTATCATTACTCCGCACATGGGGTGGAAGGGGCTTGAAACACGTCAACGCTTAGTAGGCATTATTCGTGACAATGTACAAGCCTTCTTTAAAGGTGAACCTATTAATGTAGTATCTAAATAAAATAGATATTAGAACAAATAGAATATCAAATTGAACACTGCACTGATAGTAGTGAAAATAGTGTACCAATTATAGATATTAAAATAGTCTATAAATACAATAAGAGCCGTCCCCGGTTGTGTGGGGGCGGCTCTATTGTTTTAGGGCTATCATAGATCAAGTCTTGGTATATATATGTATATATATCAAGGGAGGTAGTTATCCTCAAACTTGATTATGATTGATGTTGTGTTTTGATGGGACTCCACCAATGGCGTCGATAGGCCTTGATACCTTCCACCACGGTTTTTGTCGCTTTAGCCGCTATATCTTTTGATGCGGCCGGTATGCCCTCTAGGCGATAGGTAAGACCTAACTCCTTATATTTAGCAGTACCCATAACGTGATATGGCAAGCAATCAACGGCTTGTAAGTTATTCAGGGATCCTAGGAAAAAGCCTAGACGATAGTGATGATCTGCATTATCTGTGATGGTAGGGACTACAACGTGACGAACCCAAATAGGAACTTCTACGTCTGCCGTTAATCTAGCAAATCCGAGAATGGGCTCTAACGGTTTGCCTGTTAACCACAGATGTTTATCAGAATCGATTTCTTTAAGGTCTAGGATGACGAGACTAGTGACACTGAGTAGCTTACGGTAGGCCACCTCTTGGTGGGGATCAAAACAAATTCCACTTGTATCTAAACAGGTATGGACGTTTCTTTCACGGAAATATGTGAAAAGCTCAGTAACAAAGTCGATTTGCATAAGAGCTTCCCCACCTGTGACGGTGATACCACCATTAGTATAAAATTGGCGGTTACGTTCGTACTGGTCCCACAATTCCTCGACGGTCATGAACTTAGCATCATCGCTAGTTTCATTCCATGTGTCAGGATTGTGGCAATAAGCACAACGCATGGGGCATCCTTGGAGAAAAACCACCATGCGCATGCCTGGACCATCAACCGTACCCATCGTTTCGACCGAATGAATACGTCCTGTCATAGGTAACCTCGATTAGATTTGTTGATGGAATGTACGAGAAATAACTTCGTCCTGTTGTGCTTTAGTCAATTTGCTGAAGTGCACTGCGTAACCAGACACACGAACAGTTAATTGAGGGTACAACTCAGGATGTTTTTGAGCGTCTAACAATGTTTCGCGAGTGAACACGTTAACGTTCAAATGATGACCGCCTTTTTGGGAGTAGCCATCTAATAACTCTACCAAGTTATCAATTTGTTGTTGGTTGCTCATTGGTATTGCCTCCTTTCAACCAAGACTAACACTCATATCGGTGCCGGTGAAAGCATTCCGATACTATGGAAGATATTATTTATCTTCCTTTATAGTAACATTCGGTTCACTGCAAGCGAAGTTTGTATTAGAGTTAGGCAATTGAGATGGATCTAACTCAATATCAAAATCGCTGAGGGACACAAATGTTTCACCAGATTTACCTAATGCGTCAGGAATGATAGAGAAGGTATTGGAAATACCATCGGAGCTATCACGCCATGGCATTTTTGCTACGGATGCCAACGAAGAAATAGCACCGTGTGTATCACGACCATGCATTGGGTTAGCACCAGGAGCGAAAGCTTCACCAGCTTTACGGCCATCTGGAGTGGAACCTGTTGCAGTACCATATACTACGTTGGAAGTAATTGTTAACAAGCTCATCGTAGGAACAGATTGACGGTATGTAGGATGTTTACGAATCTTGTTCATAAATGTAGAAACAACTTTTGCTGCCAAGCTATCTACACGATCGTCATCGTTACCATATTTAGGGAAGTCACCTTCGATTTCGAAATCAACAGCAATGCCGTTTTCGTCACGAATAGGTTTTACTTTAGCGTATTTAATAGCGGACAAGGAGTCAGCTACTACGGATAAACCAGCGATACCAGTTGCAAACCAACGAGTTACCTTGCGGTCATGCAGTGCCATTTCTAGTTTTTCATAAGCATATTTGTCGTGCATGTAGTGAATGATGTTCAATGCGTTTACATATACGCCTGCCAACCATTCCATCATGTCGTCGAATTTTTCCCATACTTCGTCGAATTCTAAGTATTCGGACGTGATAGGGCGGTATTTAGGACCAATTTGTTTTTTCAATTTTTCGTCAACGCCGCCATTGATTGCGTAAAGCAAGCATTTAGCCAAGTTGGAACGAGCGCCGAAGAATTGCATTTCTTTACCAATACGCATTGGGGATACGCAACATGCGATAGCGTAGTCATCACCAGAGTTAGGTCGCATTAAGTCGTCATTTTCGTATTGGATGGAAGATGTTTCAATGGATAATTTTGCACAGAAGCGGCGGAAGCCAATTGGCATACGAGGGGACCACAATACAGTGAGGTTTGGCTCTGGAGCAGGGCCAAGGTTAGTCAATGTATGTAGGTAACGGAAGGACATTTTGGAAACCAATGTACGACCATCAGTACCCATACCACCGATGGATTCTGTAGTCCATACAGGATCGCCTGTGAACAAGTTATTGTATTCGTGGATACGCGCGAAACGAACCATACGTAATTTCATAATGAAATGATCTACGAATTCTTGGATTTGTTCTTCTGTATATGTGCCATTGCGAAGGTCGCGTTCCGCGTAGATGTCGAGGAATGTAGAGTTACGGCCGATGGACATAGCAGCACCGTTTTGCTCTTTAATCGCGCCAAGGTAGCCGAAGTAAATCCATTGCATAGCTTCTTTAACGTCTTTAGCTGGTCCAGAAATATCGTAACCATAAGACGCAGCCATTTCTTTCAATTCCTTCAAGGAACGAATTTGCTCTTGGATTTCTTCACGATCGCGAATTACATCTTCAAGCATATCGCCCATTGTGATACTGAATTGTTCTTTTTTGTCTTCGATAAGGTAATCAACACCATACAAAGCGATACGACGGTAGTCACCGATGATGCGGCCACGGCTGTAAGCATCAGGCAAACCAGTTACGATATGAGCTGTACGAGCGGCACGCATTTCTGGTGTGTACACATCAAATACGCCGTCGTTGTGAGTCTTGCGGTGTTTTCTGAAGAAGTCTTCTGTTTGCGGATCCATTTTGAAGCCGTATTCTTCAATAGCGGATTTCGCAGTACGCAAGCCACCATAAGGGAACATGGCGCGTTTTAATGGTTTGTCAGTTTGCAAACCAACGATTGTTTCAAGGTCTTTGTCGATATATCCTGGCGCATGGGCAGTAATGTGTGTGGCCACGGAAGTATCGGCATCGAGCATGCCGCCTTTTTCACGTTCTTCTTCATAAAGCTTCATTACTTGGTCCCATAATTTTGTCGTTCTTTCTGTAGGACCAGCAAGGAAGGAATCGTCCCCTTCATAGGGGATATAGTTTCTTTGAATAAAGTCACGTACGTCAACGGCTTTATCCCACACACCTGTGTTAAAATCTTTCCATGCAGTATGTTGCATTTTGCACCTCCATAAAAGGATATAACTATAGATTTCTATGCCTATAGTGTACAATGTTTGTCCGGATTTAACAAATTTTAGATGATATATATTTTCAATACATGCTATGCGATTTTCGTAAGAATAGTTCTTATTTAAAGTTTAGCAATAATGAATTTGTCATTTAAAATGCAGTAATTATAGCGTTTAATAGGAACTGTATGTATGTATACACTTGAGATTTTAATTTTTGTATTCTCTTTAAATAATGAAAATTTATATCAATAAATAGAAAGTATTCGATATAGTGTGATGTATATTCTTGGAATCGTAGGGCCTTAATATGGTAATATTTAGATAGTATTGATTTAGGAACTACGTAGAAAGGTGGATGCTAATGACAAATAAAATGAAAGCTGTGTTAGGGGCATCTGCTACCATTGCTGTATGGGCTACGGCGTTCCCTTTTGGAAAAGTGGCATTACAATCTGTAGACGCATTAACACTCTCTGTAGCAAGGGTTGTAGGCGGCGCTATACTCATGCTAATTATTGGTGTATTCAAAGGATTACACATTCCTACATCTTGGCGTGAGTGGGGCATATATATTTTATTAGGCGCTACAGGGAACTTCATTTACCAAGTTGTGTTTAACGAAGGCTTACGAACAATACCGGCAGCAACATCGAGTATTATTATGGCATTGACGCCAATGGTAACCGCGCTCATGGCATTGATCGTTTATAAAGATAGAATACGACCTATTGGATGGCTTTTCACTATAACAGCCTTTATAGGTGTAGCAGTTATTATTCTTTGGAACTCAACCTTAACTATTCCTATGGGTGCCATATGGACGTTGATAGGGATGGTACTGTTTGCAATCTATAACATTCTGAATCGAGGACTAAGCTTAAAAGGATATAACTCTATTACTATTGCCATGTGGTCCATGTTTACAGGTGCAATTATGGCATTACCATTTGCAGACCACGCTATTGAAATGATCGTAGCCGCGCCAATCAGTGCAAAGCTTGCTATGCTGTATTTAGCATTCTTTTCCAGTGCATTAGGATTTGTATTCTGGAGCTATGCCTTTGAACATGCTGAAAAAGTGTCTGATGTAACTAATTTTATGTATATCTCGCCAATTGTGGCAGCTATAGTAGCAGCCTTTTTATTGGGCGAAATACCAAACATGGGGCTCTATATTGGGGCACCTGTTATTTTAGGATCCTTATATCTCTTTAATCGATATAGATAAGTTAATTTTGTTAGAGTCTGAATCATCTAGATTTGATGTAAAAGATATAAAGATAGAAAAATAGAAATATGAGGATGTAAACCCTTATAATATAAGCGTTATATAAAAGAGAACCTTAACCCATTGCTGGGTAAGGTTCTTTTTTTGTTTGACAGTCCTTATAAATTGTAGTAATCTAAGTACATAATTAAAACATACCTTAAAGATATGTTTTAAAAAAGATTTTAATTCCTACAGCTCTGTAGGGAAAGAGGTGGTACAGTGATTGCTATACGAAATGTAACGAAAGAGTTTGACGTTAATAAGCAAAAGGTTACTGCATTATCTGATGTAAACTTTACCATAGAAAAAGGTGATATATTTGGCATTATTGGCTTCAGTGGAGCTGGTAAATCTACACTGCTGCGCATGATTAATGCCTTAGAGGTACCTACCTCTGGTCATGTTGAAATAGATGGTGTGAATATCAATGGCTTAAGTTTTAACGAGCTTAGAAAGGTGCGTAAGCGCATCGGCATGGTATTTCAACAATTCAATCTGTTGAATGCTAAGTCTGTATATGATAATGTGGCGATTCCATTAATTCTAAATAAAGTTCCTAAATCAGAGATTGATAAAAAGGTTAAAACCTTGTTAGACTTTGTTGATTTAGGGGACAAAGCAAATGCCTATCCTGGAGAATTATCAGGTGGTCAAAAGCAGCGCGTTGGTATTGCCCGTGCGTTAGCTACAGATCCATCGATTCTTTTATGCGATGAAGCAACAAGTGCTCTTGATCCAGATACGACAGAGTCTATTCTTCAATTATTGGAGCGCGTTAATCGTGAACTAGGGGTAACGGTGGTTATCGTTACTCATGAGATTGATGTAATTCAAAAAATTTGTAACCGCGTTGTGGTTATGGAACATGGAAAGCTCATAGAGAGCGGCTCCGTACTTGAGGTGTTTAGTAAACCTAAACATGAAACAACGAAGCGATTTGTTAGGACCGTTATTCCTGATGAAATTCCATCAACAGTGAAACATACTTTGGCTTGTGATAAACGGCCATATACAATTCTTAAGATGCATTTCTTAGGAACTAATACGACCGATAATGTTTTATATCATATTAATAAAACCTTTGATTTAGAAACGAGTGTGTTATTTGCTACCGTAACAGAGCTAGAACATACAGTACTTGGTATTTTTATTGTTCAGTTTATTGGTGATGATCTTGAGGTGGGCAAGGTAAAAGAATATCTTGTGAGCCAAGGCATTGAATGGCAGGAGGTGGCACTATAATGGACTTCTTCATGCAAGAACTTGGTGTTCCAGGTTCGCAGTTATTACTAGCTGCAGAACAAACATTATATATGGTGTTCCTATCTCTATTCATTGGCACCGTACTAGGGCTGATTATCGCAGTTACACTAGTGGTAACAAATCCTAATGGTATTGTTAAAAATAGCATTGTTTACACCATTACAAACACAATTGTTAATATTGTGCGTTCCGTCCCATTTATCATCTTGATGGTGTTTATCTTACCGTTGACTAAGATGATTGTTGGTACTCGGGTTGGTACAACGGCGGCTATCGTACCGCTTGTTATATTCATTGCGCCGTATCTGGCTCGACTCTTCGAAAACTCTATTTTAGAGGTTAATAAAGGCATTATCGAGGCTGCACAATCAATGGGGGCCTCTCATTTTGAGGTGATTTGGCATTTCCTTTTACCAGAGGCAAAGGGTTCGCTTATTCTATCTATTACAACAGGTACCATAGGTCTTATCGGTGCTACTGCTATGGCTGGTGCCATTGGTGCAGGTGGTGTAGGTGATTTGGCTCTCACCTATGGTTATGAGCGGTTGAACTTCCCATTGATGTTATTTACCGTTGTTATTTTGATTATTTTTGTTCAAATTATTCAAACAATAGGTAACTACTTTGCACGTCGTGCGCGTCGTTCCTGATTTGATGAAATAGATTTTGGTTATATTGATTGTGAAAGTATAGGAGAATGTACTATGAAATTTAAAAAACTTCTTGCCCTTGGCGCGGCATTAGTATTTAGCGTAGCTTTTATCGCAGGCTGCGGTTCCAATAATAGCGATAATGGTGCTAAAAAGGAATTATCCTATAGTAAGTCTCAAGGCCCTTACTCTGAATTATTTGAAAAAGGTGTTAAACCAATTTTGGAAAAACAAGGCTATACCTTTAAAGGTGTAGATATGTCTGATTTGGTACAAGCGGACCAAGTGTTGAGCGATGGTGAAGTAGATTTCAACGTTGAACAACATACAGCATACATGAAAAATTTTAACGAAAAACAAAATGGTCATCTTGTAGCGTTGACTCCAATTCCAACGGTGCCAGCAGGTATCTTTAGCGGTTCTAAAACATCTATAGACCAAGTGGCAGATGGTGATACTATTGCAGTACCAAATGATGCATCTAACATGGCTCGTGCCTATGCATTGTTGCAAAAAATCGGTTGGATTAAACTTGATCCTAACAAAGATTTAGCAACAGTAACACAAGCAGATATCATTGAAAATCCTAAACATCTTAAATTTACAGAAATGAAATCCCTTACAATTCCTTCTGTACGTACTGATTTCGACTATATTGTTATTACCGGTGCTATCATCTATAATGCAAAAATTGATCCTAAAACTGCATTAGCAAATGAAGATGTATTACCACAATGGTTGTTACAAGTCGTAGTTAACGAAAATAACAAAGATGCACAATGGGCAAAAGACCTTGTAGCAGCTTACCATTCTCAAGAATTTAAAGACTACATGGAAAAAAATAACAACGGCCTATGGTTCGTACCAAAAGGTGAATAGAATATAGAAATATAAAAGACCCCCTAATAAGTTTTTACTTATTAGGGGGTCTTTGTTTGTAGGGAATAATTTGAGCTCATTAGTATCTGCTGCAAGTAGGGTGGTTACCTTTGGTAGACTTCCTTATACGGTCATGCCTGCTGCATAGTTTTCATAGAGTTCTTTATAGTGACCACCACGTTCGATTAGTTCGTGATGTGTTCCTTGTTCCACAATGGTACCGTTTTCTACTACGAGTAGGAAGTCAGCATTTTTGATTGTAGACAAGCGATGGGCAATGACGATACTTGTGCGTCCTTTGAGGAGGGTGTTCATAGCTTTTTGAACCTCTACCTCGGTGCGCGTATCTACGTTAGCCGTGGCTTCATCTAGGATGAGGATGGTTGGATCCGCCAAAAAGGCACGAGCGATAGTAATTAATTGCCGTTGACCTTGTGCGATAGGTCATCGCCACCTCGTTTGAGAACTGTATCATAGCCATCTGGCAAGGTACGGATGAAGTGATCTGCCATGGCGAGTTTGGCAACATATTCAATCTCTTCGTGACTAGCATTTGGTTTGCCGTAGCCAATATTATCGGCGATAGTGCCTGTAAAAATCCAAGCATCTTGTAATACCATGCCTACCGTGTTGTGTAAGCTTTCACGAGACACATCGCGAATATCGACACCATCGATGGTGATACGGCCATTTATAATGTCATAGAAGCGCATAATAAGGTTTACCAATGTGGATTTACCAGCACCTGTAGAACCTACGATGGCGACCATAGAGCCACCAGGAATATGGATGTTAATATCCTTCATAAACACATTGGACGGGGTATAACCAAAATCAACATGTTCAAAATCTATAGTGCCTGGATGTGTTGATGTATTACCTAGCGTTTTCTTACCTGTATCGATTTCGGATGGTGTATCAATGACTTCGTAAATACGGCCCAAGGCTGCCGCAGTTTCTTGGAATTTGGTGAGTATATAAGAACTGCGGGATAGAGGGTCTGAAACTTGACCTACATAGAGGAAGAAGGCCTGGATGTCACCGATGGAAATAGAACCACGTAATACCATGAGACCCCCTTGAATCGCAACGAGGCAATAGGTGATTTGATTTAAAAACTTAACGAGCGGTTCGACGAGCTGACTGGTGAAAGCCGCGCTTCTCATACTTTTAAATAGATTGTCGTTCAGAATGTTTACTTGGTTAGTCGTAGTGTCTTCAAGGCCAAAGGTTTGGATAATCGGTTTTCCTACTACAATTTCCTCTATGCCACTGTTGAAAGCACCTAAGGCGCTTTGGTTTTTGAGGTAGACCCGTCGAGCCCGTTTAGAGAGCCAGGTTAAACATAGGATACCAATACATATAATGGCGATGATAGAGATGCCTAGCATCGGGCTGATCCAAATCATCATGGCCGTGGCACCTATAATACCGATAATGGCAGATACAAGGCCCGGTACGCCTTCACCTATAGTTTCAGCAACGGCATCTAAGTCAGAGGTGAGTCGGCTTAGTAAATCCCCACGTTGGTGATCGTGAAAGTATTCGATAGGTAATGAATATAAATGAGTACTCATGCGTGTGCGCAAAGCGAGCACTGTTTTTGAACCGATAGAGGCCATCATGTATTCGCCAAAGTAGGTGAATAAGGCGTGGCCACCATAGATGGCAATAAGCCAGAGAATAATTGTATCAATGGAGGCGAAAATTGTATTAATATCTTGGTTTGTTTGTAAGCCACTCACAATAGCATCTACGACCTTGCCAAGTAATACTGGCGCTGATACTTCAAACATAGCTGCTGTAATAAGTGCTAAGATGAGTAGTGCTAGCCAACTCCATTGGCTTTTGGATTCCATCAGGAAACGGCGTAATGGACTCATGCTGTCACCTCCTGAGACGCTAAAATCTGTTTATATACTGTAGAGGTTACTGCTAATTCGTTGTGAGTGCCATACCCTGCAACTTGACCACGGTTGATGATTAAGATATGGTCTGCTTTTTTAGCAGCACTTACCTTTTGCTCTACGGAAATAAGGGCAGGGCGGTTATCCTTTTGTAACTCCTCGTGCAATGCTGTACGAACAGCACGTTCTGTAGTGCCGTCGAGAGCGGAGAAGCTATCGTCGAATATGAATAAATCTGGTTTGCGCACAAGAGCTCTCGCCATGGCTAGGCGTTGACGCTGGCCTCCTGATAGATTAGTACCACCTTGAGCAACCATATATTGGTAACCACCTTCAAGGCGATTGATAAATTCGTCTGCTCTAGAAAGGCGACATGCATTTTCTACATCCTGAGTGGTAATTTCTTGATTTGGTGCTGCACCATATCGCACATTCATGTCTATAGTGCCGGTGAATAAGTAAGCTCGTTGTGGCACATAGCCAATGCGGGCGCGTAACTCATCCACATTCCATTCATAGATGGACTTTCCCTCAAATAAAATGTCTCCAGACTCGATAGAGAAGAGGCGAGGAATGAGGTTAGTGATTGTACTTTTACCAGATCCAATATCGCCCATAATGGCTAAGGTTTCGCCGTGGTGGATGGTAAAGGAGATGTTCTCTAGCGCAGGCGACTCCGCATTATCGTAACGGAACGTAACATTGCGGAACTCTAAAAGTGGTGTACTATCTGTTGCTGTTGGATTTTCCACAAGGTTTTGGTTCTGTTCTGGGGGAGTGTCATGCCTTGCAGATGGAGAATTTGAAGAGGTAATATTGTCATTATATGGTTTAGGGAATGTATCTGTGTTTTCGTGTTCTAACAACTCGCGAATACGGGTGTAGCATACGCTGGCTTCTGGAATGTCGATGATGATGAATATGGCCATGAGCATGCTCAAGAGAATTAGATTGGCGTACTCGATAACGGCAATGATGTCACCTACTTGTAGAGAACCTAGACTGACGTTATAGCCACCGACCCAAAGAATAGCGACAGTACTCATATTAAATAGAATTAATATGGTCGGTAAACCGATGGCAAAGGTTTGGCGCAACCGCTTATTGAGTTGGGCTGTTTCTGTAAAAATACTAATTTCTTTTTCGTTTTCATAGGTTCTTCTGTTGAAAGCTCTGATTACTGGCATACCAACGATGTGATCTCGAACTAAATCTGTAATATCATCTAATTTAAGTTGCATCGCCTTAATCAGTGGTAAGGCTCGGCTTTCAATAAAGATAATGGTAAGTATCATACAAGCCATAACGGCGAGAATTACGAGGCCTAGTTGCCAGCTTTTGTAGAAGGTAAGTCCTAGACCAACACAAATCATGAGGGGCATCGGGAGAATCATATTTAATCCTTCTCCGAGGACGGATTGAATTTTCTCTACATCTCGGCTTGTGCGCATCAATATGGTGCCAGTACCGAAGTGCGTGAAGTCTCGAAGGGAGAAGTATTGTAAGGCTTTTACCAAATCTTTGCGCAGTTCCTTGCCCATAGAGGCAGAAATGTGAGCGCTCATGGCAACACCTAAGATTGCGGATAATACAGTTAGTAGCGCCACAACAAGCATGTTCATGCTAGAGTTAGTGATCATTTCTAAATCGCCACGGAGTACGCCATCATTGATGATAGATGCCGTTAGCGTTGGTATATATAATGTGCCTGCCACAGTGAGTAACGAAAGGATCGATACGATAATGGCAGGAAACCATAGCGGTTTTATGTAATGTGTAAATGGTTTCATTTAAATCCTTTTAGTAAATTGTATTAAATTAATAATTTTCGATATTTATATTATATTGCATAAAATTAAAAACGACTAGTTTAATAAAAACTATTATAAAAAGTTTAGTATCTATTAATAACTGTTATGTTTTAAGTTATGTACTGATATTAAAAATTTTGATATACTAGATAAGCATTTTTTTGCAATTTTTTGTTTTGAAGTAGTAAGGAGAGTTTCTAATGAAGTTGAATTGGAAATTATTCGCACCGCTTGTAGTAGCTATTCTTGTATGGCTCATCGGTGCTCCTGAAGGTCTTAGCGCAAATTCTTGGATTTATGTAAGTATTTTCGCTGGCCTCGTGGTAGGTTTGATTTTAGAACCAATGCCACCAGCTTTCATCGGTATCATTGCAGTTACCGTATCTATGTTGTTTAAAGTAGGCCCTGCCCCTGTTGTAGATAAAGCAACGGGTGTAGCAAAGGCGATTACTGATGCACAAGCTATCAGCTGGGGTCTCAGTGGTTTCTCTAATGCCATCGTATGGTTGATTTTTGCAGCCTTCATGATTGGTATTGGCTATGAAAACTCTGGTCTTGGCCGTCGTATTGCATTGTTCTTGGTAGCAAAGCTCGGTAAGTCCTCTTTAGGTCTTGGTTATGCCATTGCTATTACTGACCTTGTGTTGGCTCCATTCATTCCAAGTAATGCGGCTCGTTCCGGTGGTACGATCTATCCAATCGTATCTAGTATTTGTCCAATGTTCGATTCCTATCCAGATAAGAACCCTCGTAAAATTGGTTCTTATTTGAACTGGGTAGCATTGGCAACTACATGTGTATCTAGCTCTATTTTCTTGACTGGTGCAGCGCCAAACCCATTGGCTCTAGAATTGTCTGCTAAATCTGGTATCGTAGCAGCTAACTGGGGCACATGGTTCCTTGCATTCTTGCCAGTAGGTCTCATCTTGTTTATCATCACTCCGTTGTTAACGTATGTATTCTGCAAACCAGAGGTAAAAGGTTCCCCTGAAATTGCAGCATGGGCAAAAGATGAATACAAGAAATTAGGTTCCATGACACGCAGTGAAATCTTCATGGCCTTGATTTCTGTATTGGCTCTTGTACTATGGATTGGTGCTTCTACATTCAAAGTCAACCCAACTACAACGGCTTTAATTGTTATTATCTTGATGATTTTTACTAAGATTATGACATGGCAAGACTTCCTTGCTAACAAACCAGCATGGAACGTTTTGACTTGGTTCGCTACACTCGTGCCTATGGCTTCTGGCCTTAAAAACGTAGGCTTCTTAGAATGGCTTGCTAAATCTGCAGGTGGTTCTTTAGTTTCTTTAGATCCTACAATGGCAGTTCTTGGTTTGTTGCTAGCATTCTGCTTGCTTCGTTACTTCTTTGCTTCCGGCACTGCTTATGTAACAGCTATGGTAGGTTTGTTTGCTACTTTAATTCTTCAAATTCCTGGTGTTGATCCAGCTCAAGTTATGTTAATTCTTTTAGTACCAATGGGTATTATGGGTATCCTTACACCATATGGTACAGGTCACAGTCCAATCTGGTTTGCTAGTGGCTACAACAAAGGTCCTGAATTCTGGAAATTAGGGGCTATCTTTGGGATTATCTACCTCGCAATCTTTATCGTGGTGGGGATTCCATGGATTGAGTTCGTAATGCCACTTTTAGGATAAAGTGCTCCGCCGCATTGTATCTCCTTGCGCTCCATTCTGACGCAAGTCGCTTAGAAGATACAATGCGGCTTCTTTTTATCCTGAAATGGCAATACTCACTTCGAGGAGCAAGTCGCTGGACAGGCATATGGCGGCTTTTTCTATCATAAAATGGCATAACTCACTTCGAGGGGCAAATCGCTTAGTAGATACAATGCGGCTTTTTTTATCCTGAAATGGCAATACTCCACAAAACTCGACAATTCTAAAAAAATAAATATAATAGTAGAGTGATAGAAAATTTCTTGTCTAGTTTCTGATGGAGGTGTTTATTATGTCTGCTTCAGAGCGTGTGGTACAGTCGATTTTGTATGAGATTGGTTGTATTTTAATCGGTTGTTTGGTGATGTTGTTTGTTCCGCATGATGGACAGCCCTTTGTATTGATGGTTATTTTTTCCTTGCTGGCTATGGTTTGGAATTTTGTGTTTAACTGGATTTTTGATAAACTAGTACCAGGTGATCGATTAGAGCGCGGACCTGTAATCCGTACGATTCATGCCGTATTGTTTGAAGGTCTATTTATGCTTGCAACGGTACCGATCATCATGTACATGATGCAGATGACTTTTTGGATGGCCTTTATGACTGATATAACGATGACATTGGCTATCTTGGGTTATACCTATATTTATAATTGGGTATATGATCGAGTACGCTTATTTTTTGTAAAAGCTTAGTTTTAAATATGTGAGGTAAGTACCTCTTGTAAAATCTATATCGTATAGTAGGAGGTTCTTATGTCTACCAAGTCTATTACGGGCACAGGCCTATTATTGGCCGTAGCCTTGTTGGCGCAAAGCTTGCGTCTCATTTTCCCATTTATTCCGAATCAGGTGAGTATGTTCCTCATCGGTTCTATTACATCTGCTACGTTTGTATTAGCGACGTGGCGCTATGGTTGGAAAAATGGTCTTGTCATTGCTTGGATTGCGCCTGTAGTAGCGCATTTACAAGGTATGTTGCCGTTGCCACCGTTTATTTTAATTACCGCTCTTGGTACGACCGCCTATGTATTCGTAGCATACTGGTTACAACATAAACCAAAGGCATTGCTTATCATTGTGGCGGCTTTAGTGAAAGCAGGCGTTTTGTTTGGTGGATATTCTTTGTTCTTTTCTCTATTCCAATTTCCACCGAAGATTGTAAATACTATGTTATTTGTGTCTAGTTGGCCACAGCTAGTAACATCTTCTTTAGGCATTATCTTGGCGTTGCTTATTACAAAACGTACAAAAAATTAGGCTAACTTAACCTGAGGTTATGGCAAGCCATTCAAAATAGATATGACTTTTTAGGGGCACTCATGGCGTATGAGTGCCCATTTTTGTTGACCTTAATCATTGTCTACTTTTATAATTAATATATTGTATACAAATATGAGGAGTTGAATGGAATGAAATTTAATACAAAATGCGTTCATGGCAGCGGTAAACCAGATAGCACTGGTGCAATTTCCCCTGCAATTTATATGTCTAGTACATTTTCCCATCCAAAGTTGGGTGATACAACAGGATATCAATATACACGTGAGTCTAATCCAACACGGGATCGTTTGGAACAATTGATAGCAGGTCTTGAAGATGGTAAGGATGCATTGGCATTCTCTTCTGGCATGGCCGCAGTGGACGCTGTATTCCATCTATTCTCCCCTGGGGATCACATCATTTTAGGTGATGATTTGTACGGTGGTTCTATCCGTATGTTCACAAATATTTACGAACAAAACGGCATTGAGTTCACCTATGTTGGTACATCCGATCTTGATGCGGTGAAAGCAGCTTTCAAACCAAATACAAAGGCTGTTTATATTGAAACCCCAACAAATCCGATGATGGAAATTACTGATATTCGTGCCTTGTGTGCCTTAGCTCATGACCGCAATGCACTAGTCATTATCGACAATACATTCTTAAGCCCTTATTTCCAAAAACCATTGAATTTAGGTGCTGATATCGTTGTTCATAGCGGTACTAAATTCATCGGTGGTCATCATGACGTTATTTCTGGTTTCACCATTGTAAATGATGATGAATTAGCTGCTAAATTGCGCTTAACTTATAAAACGGTAGGTGCTTGCTTATCTGCTATGGATAGCTGGCTCGTTATCCGCGGTGTTAAAACATTGGCACTTCGCATGGAACAACACCAAAAGAATGCCATTGCTCTTGCTGAATGGCTTAAAAAACAACCTAAAGTTACAAAAGTGTTGTTCCCAGGCCTTCCTGAACATCCAGGTTATGAAATCAATAAAGCTCAAACTACAGGCTTTGGCGGTATGTTATCCTTCGAAGTAGATAGCGAAGAAACGGCTAAACAAATCCTAGAAGGTGTTAAACTTATTCAATTCGCTGAAAGTCTTGGTGGTACAGAGTCTTTATTAACATATCCTGTAACACAAACTCATCCGGATTTAAAACCGGAAGATGCAGAGCGTAAAGGTATTACACGTCGTTTATTGCGCTTATCTGTAGGTATCGAAGACACAGAAGACTTGATTGCAGACTTGGAACAAGCCTTCAATAAATAAAGGAGTTCCTATGGGACAATATAATTTTGATCAAATTTTAGATAGAACTCACACAAAATCTTTGAAATACGATTTTGCTGTGAAGCGCGGTAAACCAGCGGACGTATTGCCATTCTGGGTAGCAGATATGGACTTTGAGGTGCCACCTGAGTTGAAGCAAATCTTGTTGGACCGCGTAAACCATGGTGTATTTGGCTATACAGAATCCGATGATGAATACTTTAAAGTGTTGAAAAATTGGTTCACTACGCGCTTTAACTGGACACCAGAACAAAAATGGCTCGTTAAAACACCTGGTATCGTCTTTGCTTTGGCTATGGCGGTTCACGCTTTCACCAATGAAGGGGAAGGCGTACTCATCAATCAACCGGTATACTATCCATTTAGTATGGTTATCGATGACAATGACCGTCGTCTTATCAATGTGCCATTAATTAAAGGGGAAGACAAATATACCATCGATTTTGAAGGTATCGAGCGCGCTATCGTGGAGGAAAATGTAACATTATTCCTCTTGTGCAATCCGCATAATCCTGTAGGCCGCGTGTGGACTGAGGATGAGTTAAGACGTCTTGGCGACATTTGTATTAAACATAACGTACTCATCGTGAGTGACGAAATTCATGCTGACTTTGTTTGGAAAGGTCATACGCACAAGGTCTTTGCTGATCTTGGTGAAAGCTACGCAGAACATTGTATCGTATGTACAGCGCCTAGTAAGACTTTCAATATTGCAGGCTTACAAGTAAGTAATATTTTCATTCCTAATGATTCCTTACGTCGTCGTTTTATCAAAGAAATTGACCGCGCTGGTTATAGTCAGTTAAATACGATGGGCATTGTTGGTTGCGAAGGGGCCTATAAAGTGGGTGCACCTTGGCTCGACGAGTTAAAAGAATATATTCAAGATAATATTCAGTTCACCATTGATTATGTAGCAAAATATATGCCGAAAATCCACGTATATCGTCCGGAAGGGACATATCTTATGTGGCTGGATTGCTCTAAGTTGCCATTAAGCCCTAAGGAACGCGATGAATGGATTATTAATGAAGCTAAGTTGTGGTTAGATACAGGTTCCATGTTTGGCGTTGATGGGGAAGACTTTGAGCGCATCAATGTAGCATGTCCTCGTAAAACATTAGAAGAAGGTCTTGAAGCGTGGCGTCGTGCCTACGAGGCTAGAGGCTTTTAATACTATTGGTTAGAATGTTTAGATTAGGTTATCAAATTGTTTAGTGTGTAGAGGTGATAGTATGCCTATTAAAGTAATAAAAAATTTACCGGCCATTACGAAATTAGCTCAAGAGAACATTTTCGTTATGGATACAGAACGGGCGGAGACTCAACAAATCCGACCTTTGCAAATATTGCTAGTCAATTTGATGCCTACTAAAGAAGTTACAGAAACTCAAATCTTGCGAGCTCTTAGTAATAGCCCGTTACAAGTTAATTTAACTCTTTTACATACCGCATCTCGCAAGGCTAAAAATACGGACGAGCAATATTTAGATACCTTCTACCGTACCTTTGATGAGGTGAAGGACGAGTTCTTTGATGGCATGATTATTACAGGTGCTCCTGTAGAGTTGATGCCCTTTGAAGAGGTTGACTATTGGTCTGAATTGGTAGAAATTATGGACTGGGGCGAAGAGCATGTATACTCTACGTTCTATATCTGTTGGGGTGCTCAGGCTGGTTTATATCATCATTTCGGCATTAATAAATCCGTTATGGATGAAAAGCTGTTTGGTGTATATGAACATGATATCTATAACGATCGACCAGTGCTCTTGCGTGGCTTTGATGAAAAATTCTGGATGCCACACTCCCGTCATACTACCGTTTCCTTAGAACAAATTAAGGAAAATCGCAACTTAGAATTGTTGGCAGGTTCTGAACCAACAGGTGCCGCTATCGTTCGTAGCTTAGATAATAAACATATCTTTGTATTCGGTCATGCTGAATACGATTGGGATACACTCAATCGTGAATACGTACGAGACATCAAGAAGGGGATGGATATTGCAGTTCCTGAAAACTATTTCCCAGATGATGATCCTAAACAACGTCCTGTTGTACGTTGGCGTTCTGTAAGTACATTGTTGTTTACAAATTGGTTAAACTACTATGTATACCAAGAAACACCATACATCATTGAACAAATCCAAAAAATGAAATTTGAACGTGATAAAAACTTAGGTGCTTATATCTAAATTATGTTCAGTAGAAATACCCCTAATTACTTTTAACGGTCTCTATAGTGAGATGGTGTTAGAGAAGTAATTAGGGGCTTTTTTGTGTGTATGAGCTGCATATAGCTGTAATTGGTACCTTTTGGATGGGTATTTTATGAGTAAATACATGTTTGGTATAGCTTTAAGTTATGGCTAACTGCATAAATTAATAGTAGACATAATTTTTAAAACATAGTAGTATACTAGGTATAAAGAATGAACTCAATTCACAGTTAATATAAAGGAGTTGTTATAATGAGCAAACAATATAGATTTGAAACATTACAATTACATGCGGGTCATACAGTAGATCCAACAGGTTCTCGTGCAGTACCTATTTACCAAACTACATCTTTCGTATTTAAAGATGCCGAAGAAGCAGCAGGTCGTTTTGCATTAACTAATCCTGGTGGTATTTACTCTCGCCTTGGCAATCCTACTACAGATGTATTGGATGCACGTGTAGCAGAACTTGAAGGTGGTGCAGGTGGTATCGCTGTAGCATCTGGTTCTGCAGCGATTACATACTCTATCTTGAACGTAGCAAGCGCTGGTGATAACATCGTTGCTGCCTCCACATTATACGGTGGTACTTATAACTTGTTCACAGCAACATTGCCACGTTTGGGCATTGAAACTAAATTCGTAAATCCTGATAATTTAGAAGAATTCGAAGCAGCTATTGATGACAATACTAAAGCTGTTTACATCGAGTCCATCGGTAACCCAGGCATCAACCTTATTGATGTACAAGCTGTAGCTGATATTGCACACAAACACAATATCATCTTGATCGTAGATAACACATTTGCATCCCCATACTTGTTCCGTCCATTAGAACATGGTGCTGACGTAGTTGTTCATTCCGCTACTAAATATCTTGGTGGTCACGGTACAACATTGGCAGGTGTAGTAGTAGAATCCGGTAAATTTGATTATAAAGGTTCTGGTAAATACCCTGGCTTCTCCGAAGGTGATGAACACTATAACGGTTTAGTATTTGGTGATTTGCCAATTCCATTCACTGTAAAAATTCGGGCTCAATTGCTTCGTGATACAGGCGCATGCATTACACCACTTGCTGCATGGCAAATCTTGCAAGGCGTTGAAACATTGTCCTTGCGCGTAGAACGTCACGTAGAAAATGCTCGTAAAGTAGTAGACTTCTTGACTAAACATCCTAAAGTAGCATGGGTAAGCTATCCAGAATTAGAAGACAGCAAATATAAAGCCTTAGCTGATAAATACTTCCCTAAAGGGGTTGGTGCTGTATTTACATTCGGCGTAAAAGGTGGTAAAGAAGCGGGTATTAAACTTGTTGATTCCTTGGAAATCTTCTCCAACCTCGCTAACGTAGCAGATGCTAAATCTCTTGTTATTCATCCTGCATCTACAACACATGCACAACTTAATGAAGAACAACAAAAATCTGCTGGCGTAACACCAGATATGATCCGTGTATCCATCGGCCTTGAAAATATCGATGACATCATCGAAGACTTGGCACAAGCTTTGGATAAAGCATAATTTTCGTACTTCCATTATGGAAATACTATAGATCAAACTTTCAGAACATACAAATGACATTCTTGAGCATGACCTCGCTTAAGAAATAGAACACAAACTATCAGACCTATAAAAACTTATACAAAAGACCTCCCTTCATGATCTGCACCCATTTTGTTGGACAGATATAATTAAGCTACTTTTTGGGAATGA
>OAQX01000023.1_pt1 | contig 113779 bp, 114 predicted proteins | sample 1475521 | NCBI WGS metagenome assembly OAQX01 (sample SAMEA3360657, study PRJEB22359) | human gut metagenome | biome: ENVO:urban biome; feature: ENVO:human-associated habitat; material: ENVO:feces | place: Bangladesh | collected 2011 | reverse complement strand
AATAACTGTACATTGTACATCGTCAAAATTGTACATTCTTATATTGACATTTACAAATTAGATATAAGATTGCTAAAAATAAAGCAATATTCTCCTTCATAAACTTATATCTCCTATATAAAATTCTTTAGGAAAATGAATTTTTTTCGGACTAGCTATTTATTCAAAATATCTAATGCTAAATCTCCAAATTAGAACTCAATATATCATTACACTAAATATATATCCCGTAAATATACTCCATAAATATAAATATTAAAACTAATAGTAATAGAGCTAAGATAAATAATAATGAAAAAATACGCATTAAAAACCATCCTCTTTTTTCATACTCATTTAGTGTTCCTGCTTTATTTTTACGCCACAAATTATAAGCACCTAAAACACATATTCCGAATATAAAAATTACATTAAAGTCCTCAATGAATTTAGGTAAACCAATATATGATTTTATAAGGATACATATAAAGAAATAGTTTCCAATTAATGCTAAAAGAGTTACTTTCCATGTACCCCAATATTTAAACATAAGATAGTTAAAACTTAAGAGAGAAAATATAGCTGCTATTTGTTTTTCCATTCGTCTTCTTCCTTCTTGATATACTTTTCGTTTTCTTTGATATATCTTTTTTATATTTATATTTGATCATCCAATTTCTTTTATTATAAAAGTCATACCAATGTCCTCATAATACAATCAAGCTTATTATATTTTTAATATACAGAATATATAAATACACTAATAAGCAATGTTTGATTAATATGAAGTTAGATTGAGAATAAAATAGACATTAAAAATAACAATACAGTAAAGAAAGAAAATAAATAGTAAATCCATTTATTATCACTATTTTTAAAAATTAGTGAAAACAGATATGTACTAAATGATAGCAATAAAAATTCAACCAGGTATTTAAATTCTTTATTTATAGTATCCAGAAACTTTAAATCCGTAAAAAATACAAATAAAAATATGCCAAAACTAATCAGTCTGTATTTTTCATTTATATCCTCATTAGATCTACGGATATATTGAATTACACTATAGGCAAATGCTAAAAACAAGGATATAGTAGCAAAATAATATATTAACTTCATTAATTCTATTACACCTCATTTTTACTTCTTTATATTCCAGAATATTTTTTACAGCACTTATATACTAAATTTACTATCTATATTAAAAAATAAGAAAGAAGATTAATCCCCAAATTAGAATTGGCAGACAGCCTAACAAAAAAGCTTTAACTAAACGCTTTTTTTCTTTTTGATCATCCACACTTCTATATTTATATACAATGCTACCCATTAGTAATAAATAAAAAATCAATCCGATTATAATCGAAATAATATAATATGTTTCAAAAGTAATAAATTTATAATCATATAATTGTTTCAACCCCAAAACGATTATTATAAAAATTGCTATAGAAATAAAAGCTTTTACCTGATTATAGTTTCCCTCTATATAAAAGAATCTAATACGATATAACAAATATATCAAACTTAAAATTGTTAATATCTCGAACATAATTTATTCTCCAATTATATTTAAGATTGTTCTTTCTCAGTCTTCTTAACATTAAAATCTATTATCAATAAGTATTATAAGTTGTCACCCTAATCTGATTCTAAGCATAAGTTTAATTTCCCCTAAAAAATTTAGTCTAAGAGTAAAATATAGCTTTAAAGACTAGAGCAAAATTATATAATTTATACTTATAACACAATACACCTATACACTTTAAATATATTACTTAAAAATACTTTATAAATAGGAAAAACGATAAGAGTAATAATACAGATATTATAATCAAGACATCTAGAGTGCGTATTACACGCCATCCTCTTTTTTCATAATCAGTAAGTGTTCCTGCTTTATTTTTACGCCATAAGATATAAGTACCTACCATACCTATTCCAAGCATAAATAGTGCATTAAAGTCCTCAATGAATTTAGGTAAACCAAAATACGATTCTATTAAAATATTGATTAAGAAATAGTTGCCAATTAGTGTTAAAATTGTAACCTTCCGTGTACCCCAGGATTTAATCATATAATAATTAAAACCTAAAAGTAAAAATATATTTACTATTTGTTTTTCCACACGTTTTCTCCCTTAGGAAATATTCCGGCCATAAAAATGTATTTTAATAACATTATTAAGCTAATGCAATATAACCCATAAAATAAACATAATTCCAATTATGTATATATAGTTTTCATTACGACCATCTTTATATGTACTAGATTCCTTTTTTTGTATATTTCTAATAAAATCTTTGAAGAAATGAATTACTAGGACTGCACCTAATGGATAGAAATAAGCATATCCAGAATTAAAGAACATATAGAATATTATAAAAACAATTCCAGCTACTATACTTAATGAATTTGTAAATTTATATAATTGTGGGTATCGCATATTATTTACCCATTCTTGCTGCTTACGAGTTAAATTTTGTTGTAATACATTTTTATAATACGCACGAAGATCCCAGATTAAAATAAATAATACTATCCCGAAAGTATAATCAATCTTATTTATCATTTATCAGACTTATCTCCTAACTACCATTGAATAATTCTTGTATAATTAAAGGATTCTCTTACATATCCTAAACAGCTTTTAATAAAGCAGAAATAATAAGCTAACTTACGAAAGCAATACCATAAAGATGTATATTTTAATTTACGACCTTTACTATAGTCATATATTATTTTTCCCATAATAGAGAATAATAAAATCAAAAAGATCACATAAAACGCTAGCTGTATCATTCGATAAAACCTCTAATTTTTAATTAACACTATTTATATACCTAAAATTGCTTTCAATATACCAAAGAATATTAACCCACAAACAAAGAATGCTCCATAGAAATCATAGTGGATTTCGGCACCAGTCATATAATCATAAGCCACAGCATATATAAGCGAAATTAAATTAAATAATGCAAATGCATAGAAAAATAATCGTTTCATTATATTCACTTCAATAATTCCCATAATAGAAAAACTATTCCAATAATACTAAAGCATACAACTATAATAACGGACAAAGAATTATTTATATCAAAATAAGTTTTAGATACCCCCACTAATGTTCCATTTTTATATCGGCGATAAAAAATATATTCACCAAGAAAAACGAGTACTAAAGTAACTACAAAATTAACATGGTCTATAATACTAATGTAATCATATATAGAATAGAGGTTTATTCCTCCCCATATATTAGTAAATAAAAATATAGGAATAAACTTTTTAGGATTGTTATATTGATTTTTAAATAACATATAGTTACCTATCAATAAACCAATAACTATATAAAGTGTCGCATCCGAATACAATAAATTACTATACATAAACGTATACTTTCTATTAATCAACAATCAGTAAATTATTTTGAAATCATTTAATAAAATTGTAAACCACCTACCAAAGATAATCAATTTATCTTCAATAGGTGGTTTATTTTATTCACCCTTAGCAATGCGATCTAAGAGTTCAATATAGCTTTGTTTATTTAATGCTGGTGTAAAGTTGTCTAATACGTCTTTAGCACCTGCTGCATCATCGTATAGTAAATCTACGATGGTCATAGCCAAGGCTTGTGCCGTTTTAATATACGCTACATCAGGTACAGAGATTTCATATTCTGCACTGTGTAATACGCCACTGATACAGCCAACCCATGGATGGATAACCGGCATCAAGTGAGATACGTCCCCCATGTCTGTACTAGCTGTAATATGTGGACCTTGGTATACATTGGCTTCACCAAAGATAGGATTTGAATTTTCACATAATAGAGCATTCATATATTCATCATTACGCATCGGTAAATAGCCTGGTAGATCATTGATAATACATGTAGCCCCTACTGCATCACCACCGGCTTTTAATGCTCTGTTAACACGATGGTTACCATCTACAATAGCTTCAATATTAGAAGCACGCACGTAACTTTCAACTTGAACATAATCAGGCACACAGTTTACCAGTGTACCGCCTTGATTAATGATAGGATGGAATCTGAAATAATCGCTTTCTTTGAAAGTTTCACGAATGGAGTTAACCCCCATAACACCCATCAAAGCAGCATTAAGAGCATTGATACCTTCATGAGGTGCTTGTGCCGCATGAGCTACCTTGCCGTGATATTCAATCAGTTTAGATACGAAACCATTAGAGGTACTGCCTAGCCCCATTTCACCAGCTGGAGTTTTGGCTGTCTCCACATGCATTTGCATAGCCATATCGATATCGTCAAAAGCACCTTCATAGATGAGCTGTTGCTTACCGCCCATATACTTAAGCTTACCTTGCTCACGCAATTTATTGCGGTAATCAATCTCAATCATTTCCTCTGCAGGAACAGCAAATAGTACAACATCGCCTGCTAATTCGTCCATCACTGCTTGTAGGCCTATAGCTACGGCAAACATATTAGTAATTTGTACATTATGACCACAGCAATGGGCAGCTCCTGTTAAATCATCAGCACGAGGATGGCGAGGACAGAGAATGGCATCTAATTCCCCAACCATGGCAACCGTATATTTACTATCTCGGCCTTTCATTCTACCTTTTACACCTGTCAGTGCATGACCTGTAGTATAAGAAATGCCAAGTTCATCAAACATAGCTTGAACCTTTTTAGAGGTTTTTACCTCTTTAAAACCCAACTCAGGTTCAGCCATAATAGATTCTGCTAATTCTCGTAAACGTGGTTGTGCATCAACAATAGCTTTACAAACACGTTGTTTTACTTCTTCCTTTGTCATACGGCTCATAATATCTCCTTTATAAAATCGACCGTATAAAATACGGTCGATCATGGAATCCTAATGTATGGATATCTTATGAAATATAAATCTATAATTATATCTTAACATAGTTTAGACATCTAACATTATGATTTAGTATTAAATTAAACCTTCTAAATGAAGTACTAATTGTGCTAATGCTGTTGCACAGATGAAAGTACCTGCTGTTACAGCTAGTGCAACAGGAATAATGCGCCAAGATAAGCGGCGGAATGCACCAAGGTCTTTACCTAAGGATAAACCTGCATAAGCAAGTACAGGTGTTGTTGTTGCAAGGAATGTAACTTGGCTAGTTTTAGCAATAATCCATTCTTGTCCAGGCATACCTGGTAAGGATGCAATAACACCAACTAAAGATACCCAGAATACCATAGGCAATTTATTAGCATATGGTAAATTAGAGATTAAAGCGCCAATTGTAGCAAGGGCTGCCAAGATAGCTACGCCAACTAAACTATCGCTAAATAGATGTTTGCCATCCATTACATTACCTACTGCAGTGATGATAGCAGCAATACAGATAACGATGACAAATTGTGTTAATTTTTCGCTTTTACTCATGACTTGCTGCCTCCTCTGCTAAATCTTGTTCACGTGTACGACCTGTAAAGAAATTGTATGTTTTTTCCATAACTGGTAAAGAAACAAATAGACCAAAGTATACGCCTAGAACAGTAGTCAACAAGTTTGCTGCCCCAGCAAGCGCCATAATTTGTTGTTCATAATCTGGATATACTGCAATGATTGGAGCAGTAGCAGCAGCCATCATACTAGCACTACCTACACCAGCGCCCATAGCCAATGCCAATGGATGGAACCAACCAGATTGTGCCAACATCCCAGCCAATACGGAGGACCACATAGCACCGATAAGAACGCCACAGATGTACATGCCCATAACACCACGGCCCTCAGGAGAGCTAAAGCCAAATTTGTCGATAATAATCGCTACATTCGGTTCACGGTCTACAGAGTAACAAGCACCTACTGCTTCACGACGCATACCTACTAATAAAGCTACAGGTAAACCGAATACAATAGTACCAAAGAAGTGGCCCAGCTCTTGTAATAACAATGCCCAGCCTGCACTTGTAAGAATACCAAGATTTGGACCAATACCTAAACCTACTTTTACCATCAAGATCATAACGGCAATACCGATATAATCTGCAGATTTTTCCATCTGTTTAATGGTTAAAATTTTAAATTTAGGAATAGAAATTAATAAACCAAGAATCAATGTGTACAATAATGGCAATAATACAACAGGACCTAGTTTTTTTATGCCTATAAATTCAGCGACTACGGTTAATACGAGCGCTAGAAAATGTATTTTGAGATTTCCCAAAAGCTGCATAATGACCTCCTATAAAAACATATAATATAATATTGTTATATTATAAATAATTGTTATTAAAAGTGTCAATTACAGATGTACATTTGTCTATTAGTATTAAATTTTTTCATACGTATCTTGAGATACAGATAATTTATACTAGTTATGCTTACTAGAAAATATTTCTCCATTCAACACCTCATATCATATAAACAAAAGGCAGTTTGATCTCTCAAACTGCCTTTTTACTATCATTAAATTATGGAATTTAAAAACTTAACGCTTTGTAATGGTTTACCGATTTCTTGCTCGCAGTATGCAAATAGTAGCTTTTCAAGTTCCTTCCAAATTGTTTTTGGAAGTTCTATAGGCGTGTCTTCGCCCCACTGGTAAGCGAGAATTTGAGGTAATCCAGCTTTTACAGAACGAGAAATACTTAGATTTGTCGTTTCTTTCACCTGTATCCAGAATGGATCGATACCATCTTGATGTGAAAAAGCATTAGCACTAGGCACAACACCTGCGAGGGATAGTAATTGCCATCCTAGCATTATCGTTCCTAGCTGTACATTGCGGCGCCGTATTTGCTTGGAATAGTTTACAACGGTATCAAACACCTTGCGATCTACATCATACATAGCAAAAAGTTCTTGAATGAGCTCACTGGCCACTGCAGCATAAGCAATATTATCTAAATTAACATCTAATGATTCTACCACATAGGAACCATCAATTTGTGTAACATTTACATATTCACCATCAGGTACGACCGTTATATACATGGCACTAAAGGGGCGTAAATAGGAACTGTTACGCATGGTCATCATACGCTTATGCGGTATAGATGCACGAATGAGCCCTAAGCTAGGTGTGATAAAAGTAAATACGGAGTATAGCTTATTTTTTTTTCGACTAATGACGATGGCAGGTGTGTTAAAACCACCATTAAGCTTCTTCATGTTCTTCTTCCGTTGTTTCCTCTACCGGTAAAGGTGTTACTTTAATACGAGAAACGCGATACCCTTGCATTTGTGTTACTTCAAAGGTATATCCCAATGCATCGACCGTATCACCAACGATTGGCGTCCGTTCTAAGAGACCAAATACATAGCCACCGATTGTATCAGAGTCAGAATCGTCGATTTCAACATCCATCATTTCTTCTACTTCGTCTACAAGGACCTTGCCATCAAACTCGAAGGACCCATCTGCATAAGCGATTTTAGCTGGTAAATGTGGTTCATGTTCATCTTGTATATCACCAACGAGCTCTTCAATAATATCTTCAAGCCCTACGAGACCAACCATACCACCGTACTCATCTACAACAACAGCTTGATAAATACGGCGAGTTCTCATGTATTGTAGTAATGTAGATAATTTCATTACTTCTGGCACAGTTAAAATATCTCGTTTTACATTACGCAAATCTTTACGCGCTTGATTAGGACGTTCCATGAGGTCCTTAATATGAACAAGACCGATGATATGATCCTTATCTTCTACACATAGAGGGTAACGGGTATGTGCTTTAGAACGAATAAATTTCATCGCTTCATCATAGCCGTCTTCAACGAAAATACAGTCCACATCTTGACGTGGTACCATAACCTCTTTGGCTCTACGGTCCACAAAGTTAAATACATTGTCGATCAACTCGGATTCCACTTGGTCTAGTTGACCTTCTTCATGGCTTCGAGAAATCATCATACGAATTTCTTCTTCAGAGTATACAAGGTCTAGCTCTGTTAAATATTTTGTTTTGTAAAAGCCCAAAATAACAGTGGAGATTTTGCTAGCAATCCAAATAAACGGATATACCAAGCGACCTGCCGCTACTACGATACGGCAATAGGTATTTACATACTTTGTTGGGAAGGATAAACCTAATGCTTTAGGTACAATTTCACCAAAGATAAGAACAATTAAGCTAATAAATAGCAATAAAAGTATATCTAGTACAAAGTGCATCCATGTACTATGTACATTAAATACCGATACAAGTTGATTTACGATATTATCAAATACATAAGTGCCAGTTCCAGCAAGAGCCAAAATAAAGAATAAAATCAAAAACTGAGTCGTATTTAAGAAATACTCAGGGTTTTGATAGAGCTTTAATAAAAACTCTCGATCCTTTTCCAAGAGAATATCCATATCCTCTACATGCTCTTTACGAAGACGAGCAAAGGAGAACTTTGCAACCACAAAAAAGTTAATTAAAAATATACATACAAGACCAAACCCTATGGGTAACAGGCCATCTACACTATCCATCTTAATTCCTTTCATACAATTGAGAAAACAAGTTAGTCTTTATTATAACAAAATTTATTTTCTATAACCAAGTTCAGATAACATGCCAGATTTATTACGCCAATCCTTTTTAACCTTAACCCAAAGGTCTAAGTACACCTTTGTAGCCAATAGTTTTTGAATATCTACACGGGCTTCAGCACCGAGTTGTTTCAACAAGGCACCTTTCTTACCGATGATAATGCCCTTTTGAGAATCTCGTTCACAGTAGATAGTAGCACGGATATAGGTTGTACCATCATCACGTGTTTTCATTTCATCTACGTCTACAGCGATAGCATGAGGAATTTCATCACGAGTAGCCAATAAGATTTTTTCACGAACGATATCGGAAATGATAAGGCGTTCTGGTTGATCCGTAATCATATCTTCTGGGAAGTATTGCGGACCTTCCGGTAATGTTTCCTCTAATACATTTAGAACTTCGTTTAGGTTCTCTTTATCCTTTGCAGAAATAGGAATGACCCCTGCAAATGGATATGCATCTTGATAAGAAACAATGGCTTCTAAAAGCTCTTCTTTTTTGAGAGTATCAATCTTGTTAACTACCAAGAATACAGGAACCTTTACACGTTTCAATTGTTCAATAATGAAGTTGTCCCCAGGGCCGCGCTTTTCATTACCTGCTACTACAAATAAAACAGCTTCTGTTTCTTTTAAGGACTCAATGGCAGCGTCTACCATGAATTCACCTAATTTATGTTTTGGCTTATGTACACCTGGCGTATCCATGAAAACAATTTGTTTTGCTTCATCTGTATATACACAGATAATGCGGTTACGCGTTGTTTGAGCCTTATCGGATACGATAGCGATTTTGTCACCAATAAGGGCATTAATTAATGTAGATTTACCAACATTAGGGCGTCCTACAACGGCAACAAAGCCAGATTTAAAATGTTCGTTCTTATTCATTATATGGTGCATCCTCCCGCACATAACCGAGGTTACCTAAGATAAATTCCTCTTCAGTACGCATCTCTTTTTTATCTTCATCGTTCATATGGTCATAGCCTAAAATATGTAAGCAGCTATGAGTCGTTAAATATGCTAATTCTCGTTCAAAGCTATGTCCATATTCAATAGCTTGTTCACGAGTGCGCTCTAAGGAAATAATCATATCCCCAAGTAAGTGATGTTCCTCTTCACTACCTTCGTAATCATCCCCTTCATTTAGGGCAAAGGACAATACATCGGTAGGTCTATCAATGCCGCGATATTTCTTATTAAGCTCGTGAATTTTAGCATTATCGCAGAGTAAAATACTCATTTCATCTTCTTCAAGACCATATACGCGACTTACTTCATCACAGACCTTGCGTATAACAGCCTCAATATTGGAATCCTCTTGAATTCCTTCATCATAGCTAATATTTATATACATGCTTATCCTTTCGCTACATTCTCTTTGAATACTACGCTAGATTCTGCAGTCTCACCAGCTAACTTACGTTCGTGATATGCATCGTAAGCTTTTACAATGCGACCTACTAAATCATGACGAACAACGTCTTGATCGCTAAAGTAAACCATATTAATACCAGGTACATGACGCAATACCTTTTCAGCCTCGCCGAGACCAGACACAACACGTGGTGGCAAGTCAATTTGTGTCTTATCACCGTTCACAACCATTTTAGAATTGTTACCTAAACGGGTTAAGAACATTTTCATCTGCTCAGCCGTTGTATTTTGAGCTTCATCTAGTATAACGAACGCATTTTCTAAGGTGCGACCACGCATATATGCTAGTGGTGCTACCTCGATAGTACCGCGTTCCATAAAACGTTGTACTTGCTCGATGCCAAACATTTCATGTAAAGCATCATAAAGAGGTCTCAAATATGGGTCTACCTTATCTTGTAATTCGCCAGGTAAGAAGCCTAATCGTTCACCAGCCTCTACAGCAGGGCGAGTCAAAATAATTTTATCTACATTGCGGTTTTTCAAGTAGAATGCAGCTAAAGCTACGGCTAGGAATGTTTTACCTGTACCAGCAGGGCCAATGCCAAAGGTAATGGTATTTTTACGAATGCTATCTACATAGTATTTCTGACCTTCCGTTTTAGGCGTAATATTTTTCCCCCGCATATTAACGGATAAGGTATCTTCAAACATAGTATGTACAGCATCAGCTTTGCCATTAGCAACGAGTTTTGCGGCAATACGAACTTGAGACTCAGTGATGGTACTGCCTTCACGGTATAGGAACACAAGTTCTTCTAATGTGCGATACAAGGCCTCTACTTGTTTTTCATCACCCTTGATAACAACAGTATCCCCGCGTGCCACTACATCTGCAGAGATGACTTCAAGCATCATATGTAGATATCGATTATGTTGACCTAGTATGGATTGTGCTAGGTCATATGTAGGAAATGTAAAAACTTGTTCGCTCATATAACCTCCTAATCTATAAACTTACGAACGGCTTTGCCGTTTAAATAATCACATAAATCACCTTGATGAGCATCTAGTTCGTCTAACTTATCATCAATTAAATCTTGAACACGCCACCATCCCATAGACCAGTTTGTAAATAACGTATTATCTTCAGGTGCTCTCCCAACAAGACGCTGTAATACAATGTCAGGATGTAAGTGACGTACAAAATTCACAACCCGATCAGCATATTCTTCGGCACTAATTAAGGTGAATTGCCCCTCTTGATACCACTTAGCCATCAATGTATTTTTCACAATATATAAAGCATGCAGTTTAACTTGATCTACGCCAAGGGCTGACAAAATTCGAGCCCCTTCTATGGTATCTTTCATAGTATCCCAAGGCAAATTGACAATCATATGGGTTGTGACATTAAATCCATATCTCTTAATGCGCAATACAGCATCAATAAACTGAGCTAAATCATGACCACGATTAATCTTCTCAAGGGTATCGTAATTGACAGTTTGCAAACCTAATTCAATATAAATATCCTTATGAAAGCGATCTCTAATATCAGCTAATATGTCTAAATATTCATCGGCAATACAATCTGGTCGTGTTGCAATAGCAATACCTACAGCTTCGTCGATACAGCCTTGCTCCATATAGCTTTTAAAGTCATCAAGTCCCAAATAGGTATTACTAAAGTTTTGATAATAGGGTATAAATTTTTTCGCCTTGTACTTAGGGCCAATGTGAGCAATGTTTTCCTCTAATTGCATGCGCACTGTCATCCAAGCAGGACGATTTTCATAGCCCGCACCGATTTCACCACAGAAGGTGCAGCCCCCTACGCCAGCCGAACCATCTCGATTTGGACACGTTAGCGGTAAGGCAACAGGCAGCTTATAAACCTTTTCCCCATAGGTTTCTTTATAATATTTAGATACCATGCGGTATCGTTTTGGTCTCGTTGTATCGGTCATAACACTCCTATTTAACTAACCAATCATCACTTGTTATGTAATATTTCAACTATCCAAAATTAGATAAATTATTTTTGTATTACTAACAAGCCTCTATTTCAGGACGTATAAAAGGTTTTACCTCTTTATTAACGTCAATTACAACTGTAAATGGTGCACTAGGTACATTATCTATGCCCAATACATGTGCCGTGTCTTTAGACATTGGCATCTCCACATATTGTTGACGAATCTTACGCCATTCTTTAAATGTATAATTTGGAATATACTGAGAGGCAAGCTCTTCGTTGCGCCAGAATGCTTCCCCTTCTTGTAAAAGTTCCTTTGTCTGCTTCGGCAAACCAACGGCTTCGCTCCGGACCTTACCACGATAGCTAACAAGTGTATCGTACTGTAATAATTCAGCTGCTACTTTATCGCCTTTAGACAAGAAGAAATTATATAAGAACTCGATTTGGTCGATGTCTTTTAAATTAACCTTGTGATTGCCTGCATCAAGCCAAGCCTGTGTCATTTCACAGAAATAAGAAAAAGCGTCTTTTTTAGGCTCCACATTGGTAGGATCATACTTTTTCATTGGTGGTACATGATTTGTTACTGTATCTTCACCAGTTATGGATGTATCAGTATGTTCCTTAATAAGCTTACTACCAATATAACCAAAGACAGTTCTAAAGCGCTCGCTATTATAGAAGCGTTCAAACACATCTTCAAAGTGCTTCAAGAAACGAACGTCTTTATATGGCAATACATGGGTACTTAAAACCTCGTAAGGTGCTAAAGGATCACTAATGTATTGGTATTCCTCCATGCGACGTACACCAGAGCCTTTTAGTAATTTTAAGAAACCTATTTGTAGCGCATGAGGTTGTAAGCTAAATAAATCGTTGAAGGATAATCCAAATCGCGCTTTATTCTCGTATGGTAATCCTACAATCAAATCCATATGTACATGTGTACGACCGGCTTCGATAATAGGACGGATAGCCTTTTGAATGTATGGCCAATCATTGTAACGATTAATAGCATCCAAGGTTTTCTTATGTGTACTTTGTACGCCCACCTCTATTTGAATACGTCCTGGCGGTGTTTCACAGAGAATTTGTGTTTCCCACTCCGTCATGAGTTCTGGTTCCATTTCTAAATGGAAATTCGTCTCTGTATTAGCATCTCGCATAAATTCCATCATAGGGCGATGATGATGTGGTGCACAGTTAAATGTTCTATCTACAAATTTAATTTGTTTTACCTTGTGATCGATAAACCATTGTAACTCTTTGAAGGTTCTCTCCTGTGGGAAGAACCGCACTGTATTCTTATTGCCAGATAAGCAATACTGACAAGAGAACGGACAACCACGAGAGGACTCATAGTAGATAATTTTATGTTCTAAATCAATCATATCCTCTTCTACATATGGAAATGGAATAGTGCTAAGATCTTTAACCTCTACGGCCTCAGTAGAGCCCATAAGCTGTCCAGAAATATGGCGCCCACGAACGCCAGCAATTTCCTCTGTAAGGCCATCCTTGCCATTTGTTAGTGCGCTAATGAGTTTATAAAAGGCTTCTTCCCCTTCGCCTTGTACAACATAATCTACAGCATGGCAACGATTTAGAATTTCATCGGCAGTGAAAGATACCTCCGGACCGCCTAAGATAATTTTAATATCTGGTCGAACTGCTTTCACCATGTCCACCACATGTAAGGTCATTTCAATGTTCCAGATATAGCAAGCAAAGCCCAAAACATCTATATTGCGCTCTGTAATATCGCTAAGAATATGTAAAACAGGCATATTAATAGTATATTCTACTATATCGTATGCCTGTCCGTGAGCCTGCCCGTAGGCTTTGAGATATCGCAAAGCCAGGGAGGAATGTATAAATTTTGAGTTTAATGTGGATAAAACTACGTTCATAGGTCCCCTTTATATCATCGAATGGCTCAGCCACCGTCTAGTCATAATATATGTATTTTATCATATATTTTTAGTATTTTCATATATTTAGTTAAATTCCAGTAATAATCATCGTGGCCATGTTTTTGCATAGAATGATTATATACAAAAATCATCAAGAATAACATATAGATTTTGACGTTTATTTGACGTCAAAAAAATAAGGGGTACCGTTTGGGTACCCCTTTTGTTGTAATTTACCATTCAATATTATGTTTAGTGGTAAAATTTGCGTTTTTTACTTCTAATCTAATTCAGTCAGTCTAAACAACTTACCGTTTCTAAAAATCATTTCACATCGATGGTTATTTTCATCGACGAGTGTTGCTTCAAATAAACCTTCTTCAGGAACTTGAATATCTTCTGCAAAATTGTAAGTCTTTCCGTTAAATTCAAATGTCTTTGCCATATTTTTTTTACCTCATTGTAATATTGCGCCACCAATATCAATATTGTAAGCGTCAATTATCTTTTTTCGTAATTTTCTAAACTCTTTACCATGACCTTTGAAATGACACTCGACAGTAGCATGTGCCAGCTCATGATAGATTGTGTTTAATTCGATGCCTTTATCATGATTATCCTTGCTCAGTTCAATCAAGCAGGAATCATCATGATACCAGTATGTTATGCCTAATAACTTTTTACTTCGTCCAATATATTTATGTATTAATAAATCGGATTTAAAAGAATAGCCCAATGCCTCAATATTAGCTATTGCTTTTAAAAATATATCAGCATATGGCATCATATCATCATCAAGATATAACGTACTCATAATGTTTTCTTCCAATAATAAACTATTAGTTGACTGTTGCAAACCGTGCAACTCGGAGATAATTAGATCACCATTCCTTTACTGTATATAGAATGCTGCCACCTTCAAAATGCTGTCCGTCAAAGTGTGTTAGTACTTCGACTTTGCCTGCTTGATAGCCAATAGTTTCATAAGCTTTACTATCTAATACTGTTACACCAGCTTTAATCTTATGGGTCTTATTTAGGTTGATTTTATAAACGTCCACCTTTTGCTGGTCTGTATTAGCAACAACAGCAGTCCTATCTGACTTTTCAGTAGCGGCTTTAGGTAATGCCGGGTCCTCATGTTTGATAGCCTGTTGCGTTTGTTTGGCCGCCTGTTCTATGGTAGGAGCCTGCACATAATACGTGGCTACAGGTTGAGCAGTTTCCATCTTGGAAACAACTTGCTTAGCCTCATCTTTGGTAATATGAATAGCATTAGCTAATTTGACAGGATCCTTTACTTGTTCCTGTTTTAACAGTATCGGCTTTTTGACTTGATATGAATTATATATAGACACCCCTACAATAGCTAAAATAATTAAAATTAGCCCCCCTATGAGGATTTTATGTCGTTTTAGGTAAAACAATACCTTGAAAGTCCAAAGGCTCATTATAGACCCCTTTCTTGCATTTCTTGTGAAAACATTTCTAGTGCTTGCGCTTTTTCTGCATCGAACCGTTCAACAAGATTTTCACGTAACCAATCTGGATTACCATCATAGTTCCATGGATGCAATTTGCGCTGTTCATATACCCCATTAATTAAATCCCAGTCAAATTTAATATCGTTCACATAAGATAAGTTCCAATCAGGCTCCCAACCCGGAACATATTGCATGGCCTCTTTAAAAAGATTAACAACTTCACCGGGACCATATTGAACAGCAGCGGAAAATACAACATCACGTAATGCTCGACTATGGATATTAACATCAAACAATTGATTAGATAGCTCGCTACACGCCACATCATAATAAGCATATTTGATGTAATCATGCTGCATTGCCATAAATCCATTAGGATCTATAGTTCCTAATTCTTGCCATTTGTTAATGAATTCATCGGAATTGATAGAGCCTGCACTTTGAAGAGCCCTTGCATAGTCTTTGTAGAATCCATCTTCTTGGCGCAAGCCCCAACCGAGGAACGCATCCACGCTCCCGCAATTGCTGGCTAATTGATAAGCGCCATACGATACACCGCCACGGTCCCCCTCACCAGTTGATACAATAGCTGGGTCCCCATTACTTTCATATGCCGCACTTAGTTGTCCTAGTTCTGCTGCCATTTTCATCACTCCTTTTCTTTGTCATTGCTTCCGCCGTTCATGTACTGCGAACGCTTAACACCGCCAGTTGCACCAATATAGCCGCCCAATACACCGACTATTACACTTGCCAAGTCTTTTTGTTCAAGATAAATAGTCATGATTAAGGCGGCCGCTAATGCAAGCAAGGTGATAGTGTCCTCATAATTGATTTTCATTTAATCGCCTCTTTTACAGATTTAATGAATGCTATTAACTGTTTGACTAATCCGATCGCACGTTTAAACCACCTCGATTCCACTAACTCCAGTTCAATCATATTTTCAACACAGGATGCTAACTCAATCACAATGGGAATGAGGTACATCCCTGTGCTTAAAAACGTATCTAGTCGACCTAAGAAAATAAATTCCACATCTGGCAATGTAAGTAAGATAAACGACAATACAAATAACCAAGGATATGATTTAACAAGTTTCTTCGTCATATCGGCTCGCAGTTTATTGCTAACTAGGAACCTATGTTTCTTGCCGTTGATTTCAACATATCCCCATCCACGCCAAAGAATGGCCAATATTGTATTGGCAACTGTACAAGGTCTATTTGTTGCAATATTAAAATTGCGCACCTCCACCAAGATGCGCAATATCGTATCAACAAATACCAATATCAAAGTACAAAATATAGCTAATGATATTTGTACAAGTTCATGTTCATTTAATCCCACCATAATAGGTGGTGGCGGAGCGAAGATTTCAATCATATGTTCCCTGTCCTTTCAATAATTAACCTATTTAAATGTTTACTAATATTTTTCTGTATTGAAATTTGATTATCTATATTGAAAATTATTTTAATCAAATTAGGTGGCACTCTTTTAGTTGTTATAGTAATTTCAATATTTTTGGAGTTAGGAATTATTAATTCCCTCTCTGCTGCATCAGATGCGTCCATAAAAACACGATATTTTCCTTTTGGTAAATATACGTACCATTTATTAAACGATTCAACATTACGTGCTTCCCATTTCCATGTATTGAATGTAATTGGGTCATATTGAACATACCCTTTATCACCGTTTGGTTTAACAACATTTAAAGGAGTTACATTTCCAGAAACTCTTGCATATAAATCCTGTCCATTAAAACGGACACGGATGTAATTACCACCCGTGTCCTGTGCATTTTCTGTTAAATTGTATGTTTGTATTTGCCCATTAGGCGTCTTGGTTTTGATAACTGCCATTATTCCACCCACAATTCTGCACCATTTGCGAATGTAATTCTGTTTTGTTGCCGTTCGCCATACATCTTATGCCAACCAGTATCAGTACCATTGGAAATACCTCCGTAATATAGGCCATCAGAACCATTATCAATCAATAATAATCTACCTTGCCATTGTTCAGAATTACCAAACTCCATAACAACGCCATTATTAGGCGCATTAAGCGCACCTTGTTTAACTTCTCTAAATACAACACACCCCAATGAAGATGGGTCTTTTGTATAATCTGAGTTAGTATTCATTCGATAACTCATAAAACCGCTAGAAGTAATAGCACCAGCAATACTTGTATTTCCGTTTTTCTTAACATATGAACTATCTGCCGTAGTTTTAGATAAAACTGTTCCAGTATCTGACATATCATCTTCTGTTAGAACTCTGAATGTTTTATTTTTGTTAGCATCGTAATACCCAATTGAGGTTCCTAAGAATATAGTTCGGTTGTCGCTCATACCAAACTCAATGGAATCACCAGTTGACATCTTAACGGCATGATGAGCGCTTCCTTTAGTATCCGTTACTTGAACAGAGGTATTATTTGGCATGATGATTGGGCCTTTCATCTTGCCACCACCAAGGCCTAAATAATCAAGATTTTTCAACCGTTGCATATTGATTGAGTTTTCAAAGTCGTAATTTGGGTCACCTACATAAATATCTACTTGGTGACGTTTATTTGGCTTTTGAGTTAGTACCGCAAAATAGAACTTGCTGTTATAGTAAGCAATATCTTCGATTTCGGTTTCACGGTTAATCTCAATAATCTGTTTAACCGTCCCAAACGGAGTACATTCAACCAAGCTGCCTAGCGTTGCGGACATAATAGCACCATTCAACATGAAAGCTCCGTTATTGTTCATATCCGGATAGATATAATCGACTTGATAAGTCTTGAGCTTTTTGAAGTCATCATTATACAAATTGATTGTCCGTACTCGTTGATTGCCGGCGATAGGTACAATGGATACATATGTCCGTGTAATCGGATCATAGTCAATGTTGAATACTTTTTCTTGCAATGTAATAGTATTTTCGATTGCCATAGTGTCGGCATTGATAACCGTCAAATTATTGCCGTTTTTAAGCCCATTTGCGATGTAAATCTTATTGGTGTATCGATTGTACGTCATAGTATTACAATGCCCTAGACGCTCAGAATCCGTGAATTTATAAGTACCTACTTTTTCAAAAGTATCTGGGTTAAGCTCGTAAAGAATTTGATTAGTACCTTCACCATTAATACAGGCAAGTACAAATACATTCTTTTTAGAATTGTAAGTAAACCCTTGGCATTGGTTAACCTCTTCGCCATATTGAATGTTTTTCACAAATGCGATATTGGATGCCCCTTTTAGCATTGGTGTTTCTGTTGGATAATACGGCTTGATATTGTTATATACACCCATATCCATTACAGAACCTACTGTATTAAAGGTTAAGTGTTCAGTTAGTTTGTATTGTCCATTTGGCACTAATAAAATTTTATTAGCCAAATTATCATTAGCTCGTTTAAATGCAGCCGTATCATCAGTTACACCATCGCCAACGGCTCCGAAGTCTTTAACCGATACGATACCATTAAGTGATTCTTTTCCAATGTATTTAGCATCAGCTTCAGACTTGGTTACAATTCCTTTGCCACCGGGTATTGCTATTTCTTCAGCTTTAGCAGCTGCTACCTCTGCACGTTTAGCCGCATCTTCTGCTTTCTTAGCATTGCCTACACTAGCAATTTGTTTGTTGTTAATATCGGTCTTAATAGCATCTGCTTTTGTAACTAAATCATTAATGTTTTTCTTGTCGGTTTCTGCTTGTGCAGCATATGCCTTTGTGTTATCTGCTAATGCTTGTGTTTTCTCAAATGTATCAGCACTTTGGATAAGAGCCGTATTTGCAGTCGCCAATTTATCGTCTACTGTTTGAGATAATGCATTGATATTATCATTGATGGCTGTTAGTTTTGTCGCATTGTCTTGCACTTCATTGGCTTTTGTCTCTGCCGTAGATGCAGCTGCAATTGCTTTTTTAGCAGCTTCAATGGAGTTATCTACAATATCACGTGTAACTTGATTTGGGTCTTCATCAGCGCCTACATTAATTTGTAGTGTGCGATCCAACTGTTCTTTCATTTCTTGAAGAATTAAAATAACTTTATCACCCATATCTTCAATGTGATTGTATGGCCATTTGTTAGCTAATTCTGTAGTTTGTGAAATTGGAGTTTGTCTAACTAAAACAACTTTATAAGTTGCCGGCAATGGTTCACCAATACTTGGATACGTTAAAGTTTTATTTTGCGCATCATATAAGATGTTCCCTGTTTGCTCCGTATGTCTCCCATTTTCATCAACTAAAATAAGGTTAATGTCTTTAATATTATTAAAGTCATACGGCCAAATATAAGTCTTGTTAACTCCATCACATTGATATTGAACAACTGGATTGTTGACTTGTGGAATCACAATATCCCGCCTTTCTTTGCTGCATATAAAGAGGACTACCTGAAATTAGGTAGTCCTTACTTTTATTTTTTCTTCTTCTTTTCTTTTTTAATCTTTAAACGCTTGTCTAACAAAATTGACATGAATACATCTTCAATCTTGGCATCCGTATCAGTTAGCCCTACACGCAACAATGTCCAGAAAGCATCGGTTACGGTATCACTAAAACCAGTTACACGGTTAGAAACCTGACTGAGCGAACGGCCTACATCAACGATATCTTTATTGTCACTTGAGATAGCTTGACCGGTATCCCATAATTTCTCAAAGATACTTAATCCCATTACGGTATTACCTTTATTGTATGGACGTTCTCCTAAAATAAATTTCATACCCATAGTGGCTATATCTCTCACTAACGGAATACCCATGGTTCCTTGTTGTACAAATTCTTCGGCAAAAGACTTGGCGATAGATTCCGGATCATCATCGTCACCATTCGTCAGCGATTTATAAATTACCATGCCAATTGCTTGTGATACAACTGTCCACCATAGCATTCGAGCAAATTGTGTCCAGTCCCCTTTATCTTTTCCTGCATACCACCCTTCAGCAATAATGTTGTATAGAGTGTTTGCGTATGAGTAAAATGGAACGAATAACTGCGTTAATGGATTTCTTGCTCGTTGAATAGCTGCAGCGTCTTTAGTATCGCCACTTCCGAATATATCTCGTATTGCTCGGTCACCTGCTTCAATTGCTTGTTGATTAATCCACTCAGTACTTAACCCTTCCTTGGATTGGAGTTCAGCAATCTTTTGATCATACGCAAATTTCCATACTGGTATGGATAATGCGAAGTCTGTTTCCGTGAGCAGTCGGAATCCCATATTATTAATTTCATCACGGATTTCAGCACCTTTTTCAAACTTGTACCCGCCGATATTCTTATCATTAATACGGAGCCCCTTTCCTTGGATGTTTAATCCCTTCTTCAAATCTTTATCCAAAGTTTGAATACGTTCCCTCATGAATATGGATTGTTCCATAACAAAATCACGGGTATTGTTATAAAGCTCTGTACCGTGGCCATAGAATCCTACACCTGCATGATTAACGGCTCGAAGTACATTACCGGCACCAATACGATATGCAGCAACAGGAATATTCAAGGTATTCTGAATGGCAACTGATACACGGCCAGCCATGATAGCCATAGATGTGTTTCTCTTTAATGCTGTAACAATCTTACCAAATGCATCAAGCTTAGCCGCTTCATCCTTCCAATTATCACGAACCCAAGTCCGCAAGAATTGATAGGAATTAATTCCAAATTTCTCAACAATATAGTTTTGAAACTCTCGATTGGCTACTAACCGATTTACATCCGTCACAGCTTTACGCATAGTAACGTGATTAATAGCTTCTATAATCGAATTTAGTATAACGTCAAAATCAAGCAATAAAGATTTATCCTTAACCACATCTAAACGGCTTTTAGTAGCACTCATGCCAGTCCCTAAGATAGCATTACTACTAACCATAGTCTTGGCGATGTCTTCCACTTCTTTGTCAGATATACTAGCATTGACTTCCGGATTATACACAATTGGGTAATACTGTCCAACAATAGTTCTACCACCAATAGTGAATGTGATGCCTTCTTCCTTTTTCAATGGATTACCATAGAGTTCCTCTTGAACTTTGCTACGTTCAGTAAAGAACGAATTAATATGATCCCATGTTCTGATAATGAATTCCCAATCTTTATCAGTAAGGATTTCTTGAAAGGCTTTTTCCATTTCAACTTCAGTTATCTTGGCCGTTTCCATTGCCCGTTGTCGGTTACGTTCTGTACCCCAGTTTAAAGCCAATGCAATGACTTGTTCTTTGGTTAGATTCCGCAATTCCCCAACATCGTACATATGCTTATTTCGGATGTTAAATAATTCACGTTTTCCATATACAGAGGATACATCTTTGGCCAATCTACGCATGGATATTTCCTTACGTTCATTGAACTCTTGCGTTGCACGGCTAATCGGATCATAGATATATTTCACAGCATTAGGCCCTAATCGGCGCAAGAATGTTTCAACTTTGAGCAAGGATAAATTTCCTTTATTAATAAGACCTGCAACGGCTTCCAAACCAGTTTGATTGTTTTGTGCATTAAATACATTCCCATTAACTTTGCCAAAGGTATCTATTGCTTCCGTTAATATGCCATCCACCGCATCGTCAAATGTAATAGATTCACCTTTATCATTAAGAATAGTAGAGCCTTCATAGGCATTGCGGCCATTCTTATACATGCCTGTCATTAATTCTTCCAATGTATTTAATTGGCTCATTGTAAGATTCTTAAATGACATAGGTGTTTTACCGTAGAATAGTTGCACTATCCATGGGTCAAGGAATGTAATGCTTTGGTCACCTAGAATATCCGCATCAGGATCTAATGCATTAATTACCGCATTCATATCAAAACCATCTACTGGTTCTAGTCCATCATATTTAGTTAACCCCATTTGATATGCCATGTGTGCATAGAAGTAACGCATGTTAGGCTCAATAGCAATAGGATTCTTAGGTCGTGTCATTCTATTTAGATTATCAAGTAACTTAGTTCGTAATTTCTTAATCCGGAGTGCATTATCAAACGCAACACGAGCTCGAGCTTGATTTAGAAGTTGTAACTGTTTAGCTTGTAGAGCCTCTTCTAGTTTATTGACTGCCAATGCCCTATCAGCACGCTTACCTTCACGAATGGCTTGATTTTGATATTTCTTATACTGACTAGCTTGGGATAAGGTCAAATCGCCTAATTCCTGTCTAGCACGGTTCATATAATCACTTATCACACCTACGCCGCTATCACGAATAGCACGTACATTATTAATGCGGTCTTGCAGTAAGTCTTTTAATTGTTCTATACGTTCTTGTGAGCTTAATGACTGATTGTCTAATCTCATTAACATACGCTCTTCTAATCGCTCTTTTTGTTCGATTATCCTATCAAGTCGATTAGTAACAATTGTCAGACGTTTACTTAACTCATTCTTCTCATCTTTAAGTTCAGCTTGATTTTTACTTGCTTGTTCCTGTAATTCTTTTTGTTGTTCTTTTAGTCGCTCGATTTCATCATTAGCTTTATCCAACTCTTTAGAAACAGATCCAAGCTCTTTATCAACCTTTACTTTTTCTTTACGAAGTTTTTGCTCTTTTGTTAACTCTTTTTCGATTATTTCTAAATCAGATTCGATTGTTTCTGAATTAGGGTCAAGTCGATTTAACTTATCGAGTAGCTCCCAGTTCTTCGCAAGGTCACGATTGGTTTGTGACTTAATGATTTTAGCTTCCTCTTCAGTCAATTTCATTTGACCGTCTGAAGATAATAGCCATTCCTCAGCGATTTCTATATTAGATTTACCAATATGGTTATCCTCAATGAATGTCTGTTCTGCAGATTCCATAGCCTGATTAACAGCTTCATTAAATGTGAATCCGGTTTGCTCACGTTCAGCAGCTTCTAATTCTTTTAGCGTGCCGTATCGAGTATTGGCTAATGCATTTTTACCGAATGCATTATAGCGTTGATGGTCTTTATAGATTGGGTATTGTTCCATTAATCGCTTTTCAATATCAGCTTGAATAGAATCTTTTTCATCGTTCCATTCTTTGATTGGACGACTTTCTAATTCTTTCATATACCGCTTCATGACACGTTCTTTCGCCATTTCCCCGACGTCGGCAATATAGCCTTGAACCTTTGCTTGTTCAGCTTCATCGAGCTGTTTAAATAACTTGCTAGATTCAAATTGTTCAAGTGCTTGTTCTTTTGTGTAAGCATCAATATCTTCTTGGGTAGCGATCATGCGTGCCATAATGTCTTGGATTTCCTTAGGTGGCAATCCGCCTAGTCGTGTCACTGCACGATAGATACGAGTTAACCACTTCGAGAACATGCGGAATACACGTTGCAATCCTTTGGTAGGTGCATTACCTTCACGTAAATAAGCTTCCCATCCACGGGCGAACTTTTCATGTGCTTTAGTATTATCAGCGCCTTGCATATCATCCCATTCAGACCATTCTTTCAACTTGTTCCAATCCGTTACAAGTTGCTCTGGTGCATTTTTCATTTCAGCTAGGTTCTTAATGTCGTCAAAGAATACGTGTCCCATTTCATGTAGGAACGTTGAACGGTCAGCCGTTTTGAAGATTTGAATAAGGCGGTCGGTAGGACTATTAATTTGCGTCATACCGTTGATAGATTGATTGTATTTTTCTATGACTTTGATTGCTTTGTCATTAAAAATAACATATGCTACCCCTGTTTGTGGTGTATTAAATTCTATCCCTTCAATTCCCTCTTTATTGGCACGTAATGCAAAGTCTTTAGGATATCCTTTTTGTAAATCAACAATCATATCATAAGCTCTAGGATTATCTTCATAATAAACATCTTTAAATGTTTTACCCGGATGTTGTTCCTCAAATATAGCTTTCAAACCTTTTTGAACAAGCTCGGATTGTCTGTCAAATTGGTCAGTCTCACTAATCAAAGTATGCTCATCAGGTATTTCAACTTTAAATTTAGTAGGTTTTACGTCGTTTACGTTTACTTGCACATCTTTTCTGTTAAGTAATTTTAATGCCCTATCCAAATCTGCATCGTAATTATCATCTAATTCTTTTTGTATTTGTTTTTTTATATCTTCTACATCACCCTCATAGGTTTCAAATACCTCACGTAAGAAATATGCATCGTTATTAAAATCATGTATTTCATCACGTGTTTTCGTATTAATCAGTACATCTTTTTTTATCCTATATATATCATCACCAATTTTTATGCCTGAAATTCTATTACCTTTTAGGTCCTTATAGATATCTGCGACTTGTTCATTTTCAGCAAAATATAGCCCCCATCCATGAACTTGTGCGCCATAACCTTCTCCAACCTTTCCTAAATCAAATATGTCAAAATTGTATGGTGAACCATGCCATGCAGCTTGATAGTATTGATAATTATATTGTTTTCGTAGCTTGTCTAAATCGCTTTCGTTTGGTATACTATTGTTAATAATAAACTGTTTAGTAATCGGTTGGGCCATTTGTTGCCTGCTACCCGTTACTAGACGGTTTATTTTTTTTGTATTCGCATATAACAAGTTGCCATTTGCGATTTGTTGATTATACCAATTAATATTACGTCTTGGAGTAATGGTTTTAATTTTATTTATATTCGTTCCATTAGCAGTTTTAGTAAATGTAATGACAACTTGGATGTTCTCACCGCTTGCATTTATATTTGGGTTGCCGTTTTTAGCATACATATCTAATACAAGGATTGCTTCATCAGGAACTACTTTTTGTGAACGCCCATTATAATTTTTAAATACAGCAACTGGATTTGCTATTTTTTTAGGTAATAATTTAATGTCATCAATTGATATTTGATTAGCGTGTTTCCCAGTAATTACTTTATGAATTATGCTCGGATCAATCATGACATCGCCGTCAAATCCTAACATTTGTAATACGAGTGGAGAATCCATTATTTGAACAGTTCGATTAATTTGTTTTCCACTCAATTGATCATCAACAACTTGTCCCCAATTCTTTATATCCGTTTCTATTTTTTGCTGCATTTGTAATGGTTGTGCATACCCATTATTATATGCACCGCCGTTCATTTGTACACGAACAGTATTGAAATAATCCATTGCCGTATAGTTACCACGTCCTGCCCGTCGCATAATATCTGCCATAACATCAGCATGTTGGGCCATAAGCAATGCATTAGCTTCCGCCGTATCACGTTGTTTACGGTCTACAGTTTCATCACTCATTATGGATTTAAGTGATTGATATACTTCATAACCAGATTTAGATAACTGCATACGTAAGGCGATGTCATTATCTGCAAGTTCAAATAGCTTGTCTCGCATAGATTCTAGCGATTCAATTTGTTTAAGGGTATGCTCCATATCAGCATAATGGGTCCCTGCTTGGTTGAGCGCTTCCGGATTATCCGCTAGTGCATTTTGCGTACGAGCAAGGCTAGATTGATATGCCATTCGTCTACGTTCGGAATTAGAACGTGGTACTTTGCTATCACCTAACCATGCAGGATTAACACCACTAGTACGTGCGGTTTCTAAATCAGTATCCATAGCATCGAAATCGCTTGTATATTGTTCTCGGTATTGCTCGGTTAATTCCTTATACACATTATTAAAGGTTTGTTTAATATGTGTTGGATCCGCAAGAACTATATCAAGCATTTCCTTATCGACATCAGATGTTTCATCAAAGTAGGAATGAATGATATCGTTCTTTACACGCTCTGCACGTTTTTCAGTATCATCCTTAACAAGGTCTTTCATAGCATGGACTTCTTCTTTTGCACGTTCAAGCGTTTTCATGGATAATCCGCCACGTGTAAAATAAGAGGATTCTTCCAATGCCTTAACTGTTTCTTCCGATAAGCCACCGCTTAACTGAGCATAACTACCTATAGGAATTTCAATCGGTGCATCTGCAGTAATTGCCTTGGATACTTCCTCTTGAGTGGTAAGTCCTGCATCCACCATATTACGAATAGCCGCTTGTCCCTCTTCGGTTTCAGCCATTTCATTGACATTTACATAGGCAGTAGACACGCCTATGTTGTCCCCCTGAGCTTGTACAATTTTCCCATACAACTCAGGGTTTTCTTTTGCCAAATTATTAGCTGCAGCATCGTTTTTAAGGTTCTGCATAATGACATGACCATTACGGTTTTGTTCTTCCATAACAGCCATATGTTGTTCTTCAGGGGATAACTTTTGAAAATCTTTAAAAGCTTTCATGGTACGAGCACCACTGATGCCGCCACCAATTACACCAAAACCAACAACAGCCGGTAATGCTTGCCACATAGCTTCACCGGCACCAACGAACATATCACCTACAGAATATGGACCCTCTTGATCATTCGATTTACGCCACAAATTATGTTGCAACTTTTCATTGACATCTTGTAGGCCTTCCTCAAATAGTTCTGGAGCGCCAGCTTTAATGGAAGACTTAGCCACTTGTGCAGCAGTTACGCCAATACCACGATTGAATGTTTCAGCCGCATTAGTAGTCCCTCTTGAAACTGCATTAGCAAGTGCGGACTTAGGAGCGATTTTAGATGCCGCTTTACCAATAGCACGAGTGGCCACAAATTCAATCCCCGCATCAATTGCAGCGAATGACATAGCATACTCTTTTGCTTCTTCATTAGAATATACTCGATTACCACTTGCATCTTTCTTGTTGATAAGCTCTAGATACTTACTTCCGAATGACATTTGGTACATCTGTTCCGCCATACCTAATTGTGTGCCAGTCTTCAAACCAACTAATGCACCCGGAATAGCACCTTCACCACCAACTGGCGCAGTAGCAGCAGCACCAGCAGCTGCACCTAACGCCATGCCTTCTGCGGCACGATTTGACCCTTTGATAGCATGTACAGCCATCATATACCCTTGCGCTGCAGTTTCTCCAATCACAGCTTCTAAAATACTACTGCCATCGGATTGTCTATATTTAGATAAATTTTCATCTAAACGATTAATTTCTGCTGTTAGTTCAGCAATCTTATTAGGGTCATTTTCCTGAGATAATTTATAACCGGCTTGTGCACGCAAGATTTGGTCATTCATAGACCAAACATTTTGCTGTACCGCATCAAATACACCATGAGTATTGTTAATAGCTTCAAGATTACGTAATGCAGTAATAGCTTCAGCAGAACTTTTATAATTTATAGTATTAAGTTCCGGATACATATCACGGATTTCTTGAATAGTTTTACCTCTATCCATTTGTGCTGCAGCCAATTCAGCACGTCTGATACCTTCTTGACCGCTAGCCATAATCAAATCAGGATTAATACCTAGCTTTTCGCCGCTATCAATAGCAGACCGGCTCCAATCCTCTTTATTCCATAGATAGATTTGTTCAGCACGATGCATGGCCGGTTGTAATATTTCGCTAGCCTTATTTACAAAGTTTTCACTTTGCTCAGGTGTAACATCAGTTTGTGCTAATGTATTTAAGCTATCAGTATCTACTGTAGCTTGTGACGGGTCTTTATGTAACCAGTTATTGAATCCACTAGCAGCATTACTTATGGCTTTGCCATACGAATTGTCCGTGGTTTCTTGTTGCACAGCACCTTCAAATGGCGTATGTGCATTAGACTGAATACCAAAAGTACCATTCGTCGCTTGTTCAGGTGTAATTTTATAGTTACCCATTATTGACCTAACCTTTCTGCCAATTCTTCAGGTGTAATTGTATGTGTATCTCCGCTACTATCTTTATAAACATAATAAGGTTGTCCATCATCGCCTGTAGTATTGTATAGCCCATACATACCGTTAGCAGCCAATTGCGCATTTGTATATTTAACGGCAGAACCTTTACCGCCAAAGAAATTTGCCATTTTTCCCGCACCCCAGAACTCACCTGTTTTAGTGGATGCAATTGCCTGTTGTGCCACTTCTTCTGCGCCCCATTGCGCCATTTGTGCAGGTGACGGATCGTATCCGTTCTTTTCTCTGAACTCTTGAACCTTTGGATATACAGCAGCAGATACGCCTTGCCATTCAACACCATCAATCTTCCTACCGGCTAGGCTTTCTATGCTACTTTTCATACCTTTCATATTAGGAGAGTATTTGCCGGTACCATTAGCGTACTCATCAAATTCCTTATTAATTTGCGATAATTGTTGAGGGTTAAAATACACGCCCATTTGTCCTATAAAATCATTTAGGTCATTCATGCTTTTAAATTGACCGTTAGCAATAGCAGTTTTTACACCAAGTACATTTACCTCTTTAGCCTGTAATGCTTTTGCTGCAGCTTTATTTACAGATATCTGTGCTTGGTTTAGTTGTCCTTGCATGGCTCTTGCATATTCTGGATGAGTAGCGGCATAATCCTGCCTAATCTTTAGCGCTGTCACATCAGTTCCACCGTTTTTAGCATCGGCAGCAACCATTTGTTCTACTTCTGCTTTTTGGTTTTCTAGCATCACAGCCCGACTATGTGCAATTTGTTGCAATTGAGTAGCGACATTACGTTGAATCATTTCTTTACGCTGTTGAGCCTGCGCAGGAGTTTCCGCTTGGGCTTGTCCATTAAATAGACGCGCTTTAACTTCTTGTATATATTGGCGAACACTAGGTTCATCACCGTTTCCTTGTGGTGCATCCCAAGAATAATGATTACCATCACTATCAATGGCATCCGGTGCGCCATCTTTCCAACGTTGCCCATTCACAGGCCCCGCATACCATGCAGCAAAGGCACCTTCTACACCGTATTTCTGTGCATATTCACCTAGCTTAAATGCAGCAACCTTTTTTTGCGCTTCCGGGTCAGACATATCAGCACCCGGGATACCCGCTTGTTCACTCCATTGTGGCCAATTACTCGGTAAGATTTGGAATAACCCATATGCACCTGTTCGACCATTAACTGCGCCAGCATCACCGCCGCTTTCTTGACCCATTACGGCCGCTTTTAAATTTTCAATAGTTGCTTCGCCAGTACTCCCGGCTACTTTACCAAATCCACTTTCAAATAATTTATTGGTAACTTTATTTAAAAGGTCCGGATCATATGGGTCAAATTCGCCAATAACATCACGAATCGTCTTTTCATTGCCTGTCGCTAATACCATACTGGCTTTACGTACCTTTTGCCGATACCCCATGATTTCCTTTTCGTCAACCAATCCGGATTCGGCGACGGCGTTAATCATCTTATTTGCACCGTCTAAATCATCATCAGAGATTTTCTTTTCAATCATGGTAACTGCAGTATCTTGCTGCGCCTTTTTAACTTGAAGATTAATCGTATTATCGTCATATCCAAGATTAGCAAGTTGAGCATGAACGCTACCGCTTATTTGTTGCATAGTTTGTCCAAATGAATCAGGATTGCTGTTTACAACGCCGTTATTAGCGATGTTTTGAATGTTCATATTCAATGCCTTCATGGCACTATCCTCATATTGGCCACGAACATATCGATTAATTGTATTAATTGTATTTATTCTGTCGTTATCAACAACTTTGTTAAATGCATTAATCGAATCGGTCATTTTGAAACCATATTTTCTTATGATTTCATTTCGTTTAACGGATTCAATCTCACTATAATCAGTAGGTATATTTAATGCATTTTCACCCTTGCGATTCATAAGGCCGTTATCGGGGTCATACATAGCTTGGTTCATGGCTTCAGTATATTCATTAGTCGCATTTACTACGTCTACCAATTCTTTTTGCTTTTGGATTTGTAGCATAGTTGAGCCTAAATCGCCAATCGCTTTACCAAGGCTTGATAATCCTTGCTGATTACCACCATATGCCATTTCATTTCCGGTAGCTTGTGTACCGCCTTGAATTGTATTTAATTTTTGGGTTGGATCATAATTAACAAATTTCATATCCTACCTCATTTTGTAATCACGTTTAACAGTCACTACCGGACCCCTATCTGTATATCCTACAGGGTCACCACCATATGTAGTCTTCATCTTGCCACCTGCATATTGCTGTTTCAAACTGTACATGGATGATGCGGCGCCAAGAATACTACCTACCATTGCCAAGTTGCCCTGTCTTCGTGCATTTTTAGCAGAAGCACGTGCGGCATTAGCCTCATTCTGATAGTTCATACCATTCAAGTATTCGTTGTAAATAGCATTATTCTTGTTTTGTTCCCAGTTATAGACGTCTTTGTTATACTCATCATAACTACTAGCCATTAACTGTAATGGGGACCCTGCCATTTGCAATCCGCCTGCTCCTGCTTCAGCTGCATTCGTTCCGGCTACAAGGCGCATACGATTATCCATTTTGTCACGCTCTTGCAACTGCTGCATGGCAATTTGTTCTTGCTTGCGATCCGATATTCGCTTATTAGCGTCCGCCGACTGTGCTTGCGCGTTATACATAGCAGCTTGCGCTTTTGTTTGTTGGTTCTGAGCAATCAATCCGACGCCCGTACTAACTGCGGTTAAAATTGCCGCTGCGGGTAAGCACATATAAAGTCCTCCTTCTTGAGAGTAAATAATTCTAAATCACCAACCTTTACAGTTGGATGAATCACGGCCCCAATCGATTCGAGCCATCGTTTCGTTTTAATATTTGTTGTGTGAACGTAATTGAATAGCCATTCACGAGTTTCTAACCATTCAGCGATGACTTGATTGCTTAACTTGATAAAACGCATCTGCCACCGCATATCGTTTTCTAATACTTTGTTACCAAGAAAGTAAATTCCATACATTCCGTTAACCGGCTCTTTTGCAATCCCATATACACAAATAGCCACATCGTCTTCTACGACGACATGGCTATCATAATCAGATTTACAAATCTCGGAACAGAAATCTTTAAAAGGATATAAACGATTCACCTCTTGGACTTCTATGGCGTCAATTGCCCTTAGGTTGACTTCTAGGTCATGAATTAATTTAACTCGCCGTGTAGGCTCAATTTCATCAATTTTATAATCCCGGAACATCCCTTAATCCTCCCCCAATTTCAACTATGCGAGTTATTGACAATAAATTAAATGGGAATGGATCACTATGCTGAATACATATCGATGTATCTGTTGAATAATTTGTCCCCATTTTAGGTAAAATTACAGGCTTGTCGCCAGTAAATAGTTCATTCGGTGGTAATGTAATATCATCCATTTTGTCAAATGTACGGCCAACTTTACCACCAAAGGATTTATAAACTCGCAATACTACTCTTGATACAGTTACTACACGCCCTTGTAATGTTCCATCTTGCATTTGCATTTCTACCGATGGCACACGAATTTTAGAGGTAAACGGTAATCCAATTTTAATATTGCTACCACTGACGTTTAATTGTAATAAACCATCATCTGGTACAACCACATCCGGTTGTTGTTTACCATCAATCACTACTTGCACAGTTTGACCACTCAAATGAGGAATGTTAATGCTATCAATTGTATTACTCGACTTAAATTCTACATAGCAATCAAGGAATACATTCACATCATCAGAATATAGCGGCACCATACGCTCGATACATTTTACCTTCTTGCCTTGTAATGTACGTTCAACAAGCGTATACAAGCTATCTTGTTCACCCTCAGACACGGATTCACAGTATAGATATTTACCATTGGTCACAAAATGTGACCAACCATATACCTTTTGCTCTGGTATATACGTTAAGCAATTAATCTCCCCATCATTTCTGATGTAATAAATAATACTGTCCGGGTCCTGCGCATACGCACTGGTTATAGTCAAATACCCTCTAACACGTGTTTTAACAAATAACGTGAGGTCTTGCCCTGTATAGTTATCGGATTCATAGCTATACCCCATATCACGAACAGTGCCGCCACGTTCCTGTACGAATACACAGCGGTTACCTATGAACTGTGGTTCACATGATAAGGCCCCTCGTTGCGTCTGTGTTTTTAAATTACAATTGGTAGGAGTAATCGTTTTATCGCCGCTTACAATCCATTCATTACCGCTTGTAAGAATGATTAGATCATTAGCTGGTACAAGATGGCGAATCTCGTACATTTTGCGATTAATCACCGGTAAGGTAATTGAGCTATCGTCTGTAATAGTACCTTCTACCTTTTCAACGCCAAAGTTTGGATAATCACCAGTCCGGCTCATCCAAATATAATTAGGGTTTTTATTGGTAGCGGCCACCACAAAGCGGTCTTGATAAAACGTACACAATTTAGGATAACCGTTGCTACGGCCCCAACTCCCCATCTTCCATTTAGAAGTAGCTTCGTTTTCAACGATACCATTCAAGATATTAATCTTCATGGTTTTAGCATCTACAAATTCTTTAAATTCGACAATGCCCCATGTGGTGTATGGAAGAATTGAAAGGTCAACATTACATTCACCGCTTTTAATATCTGATTGAATGCGTAGCTTTGCATTCGGTTCAATTTTTCCGGCATCGGTTACGTTATAGTCATTGTTAGAGGAGTATGTACGGTAATCTTTCCAAGTCGTCCCATTATTTGTGGTGATTTGTAGTTTTACGGTACCAGTCCATGTCCCATGCGTTGTAAATTTCCAAGCTAGGTCTTGGTCTGTGGAGTAGGATTCTACATTGTAATTAATGTTGTTGTACTCATTCCATTTATTAAAGCCGCCCATAAATGAACGTTTTTCTTTCTTTTCAACTACTGTCCCAGTATTTTTAGTATGAACGGCCGCAACAAAATAGCCTAGTTGCATAACCATTCCAACCATATCAGCATTGAATAGATCTTTACTTGAACGTATCATATCACCCGTTACTGTTACGTTAGAGTTAACGTCTGTATTGATTGTGTCATACGGTTGTTCAGTTAACTTGTAGGCTTCAAGTCGCCAATCAGTATCACTATACCGAGATAGTGTCTGTATCGGATATTTCCCACTACAGATGAACATAACGTCACCAGATTGGCTACAGTTCAAATCAAACAATATATCGCTAATAAAAGGAGTTGTAACTTCAATGCCTGTATAAACTCCGTAGTTCCACACACGAATATATTTGTCGCCAAACTCGAGCATGAAGGAATTGTTAGTATTTGTAGTAAATTCAAATAATCGTGTTGGCTTGTCACTATATTTAACTTGCCCTACATATTGGCTTCCTTGACGTTTGGCAACGGCTCCATATGGACGAATAACTACATTCTCCGCCTCTAATAAAGCACTTTTATATTGCTCTAAATCAAAGCGGCTCGATACATCCGGTGATACTTCACCAGTTGTAAATGCCAATTGTGATATATAGATAGGATTACCCATTACCAATCCCTCGCTTTCACATAGCTAGATATGTACACTGTATCTTGCTTACGTTCCTTGGCGTTCATACCTTTTGCCTCTTGAACTGCAGCTTGATACAATTTGTATGCTTGGTCAAATAATCCTCTATCACCAGTAAGTGGCATAGCTAATGCACTAGCCAATTTACACTGCAGCATATACAAAGATATGGAATCCCAAACGTCTAAATCTGTTACATCATATATATAATCAATGAATGCTAGTGGCACATCGCTCACTATGCATTTTTTGTTATTTCCAATATTAAATATGTTATATTCCGGTTGCGATTCCGCATGGAAGCGATCGCCTTGTGGAATAACTCCTAATATCCGAATGCATCGTTCCGGATACGCATATACATAATTCCACCCATTAATTTTATGTGCGGATAATACCAATCTTTCATTTTTTCGAGCAAAATTCCATTCAAATTGCCGTAATACCAACTGTCTAGTTGGGTCATATTGCATACGACATTGACGGCCTTGCTCTGTTTCTTCTTCAAACGAATAAAGTAGTCCTGCATTAATTAATGCGAGTGCTTGATTGCAAATATCAGTAGGTGTCATGGTTCCCCCTATATGGTAATAGAGGGATGCATAAGCACCCCTCATATTGTCCCTTATTCTTCCGTAGTATCGGTTTTCTTTTTGCTTGTTTTCTTAGGCTTTTCGTCACCAGTATTTTCATCTGGTGGATTTTCGTCACCAGTATTTTCATCAGTAGGTTTAGTTTCATTACCTTTAGGCTTTACTTCACCTACAAATTCAAAACAATCTTTTCCGAAATCATTAATCACATCTTCCGGAATATCAATTGTTTCACCTTTATCAACAAGGCCGTGCATCGTTAGATACATTTTTTGTTTAGTTGTTACTAACATTGTTACACCACCTTATCGAGCAATATTCGTATCAAATGTAAGGAATGCGGTAATAGTACCCGCAGTCATATTATTAGCATTGATGCGAATAAATTTTTTCGCTCCAGCTGGAATGCGCATTACGCGTTCTTCGCCTGCTTTAGCATTAGCAGGAAGTGTAACGCCGGTCAACAATTTAGCATCAGCCATATTTTCCTTATCGGAAGTATAGACATTGAATAAACCTGTACCGGTTACGTCTGCATCAATACGAATGACAAGCCAAGGAGCGACAACAGCGTCGCCCCCTTCACCATTCATTACTACTTCAGAGTTTGTGTTAGCTGTAATAGCCTTCTTCCAGAAAAATACATTTTCTTTATCAATCATCATGACTTGGTTACCCCCTATTATTTAACTTGTTGCTCACCAATAATTAATGCATCAGTACGACGTACTGGAACGTCATTGAAATCAACAACGATTTTCCCCGGTTCTTTACCTGCTGCAGTTTGATATTGGTGACCTTTGTTAAGTTGTTTACGTAAGAAACCACGAACAGTTTTGTTCATGTACCAAACTGGACGACCCATACCAAGGTTAGGGATTTTTTCTTCCGCATCAATCATCAAGTCGATAAGGTCAGCGCCTGCAGATGCATCTTTTGTAAGTTTAGATACATCAATGTTCGCAATACGAACAGCATAACGCCAGTCACGGACTGTTAAACCCAAATCCCAAGAATAATGAGTTTGATATGCTTTATACTTCTTGCCTTCACCATCAAGTGCATCAACTACACCATCATTTTCCATTGTGAAGCCAGCTTTACCACCTTTAGGATAGAACCCATACATAGTATTAGGGCCCCATACGCAAAGCCAAATAGAAGTCAATTGATTACCGGTACCCCCTGCATCAAGAAGGTTTTCAGCGGAGCGAGCAGTTTTATCATTGTAACGTGGTGCTAACCCAATAAATTTTTCAGGTTCAGATTTAGAACCATAGAATAAAGTAGATGCCATTTCTTGGTTCATAGATTCCAAGAATGCACGATCTTCTTGCAAGCGGAATTCAGCAGCATTGTTAGAAATATCCACCAATTTACGGTCAACAACTGCATAAGCCTCAAGCATACCGCAGGCATCCGTGATTTGTGCTGTTTTGGATTTGTCTTGATTTACACCGCTGTTGAATAACCGCCAAGTTGCCTTTGGTAAACCAGTACGAATAGTAGTCATATTACCAGTTTGAAGATTCCCTTCAAGCATTGTCATATCAGTTAAAATTTCATTTGTTTGGTTCATCATTTCAACAATTTTATCGAGATGACCATCACCTTTTACACGTTGTGCTACATCAAGTAGAGTAGGATTTAATGTTCCAATTGCCATTTAATTTCTCCTTATTTCTTCATATCGCCATAAATAGATTCAGCCAATTGTTGTTCGTTTGTAATTTCGTGGCTGCCTTTAGAATTGCCCACACCCGGGTCTTCCTGAACCATTTCACCAACAGCAGCAAATACCTTAATCATGTTGATGTTGTTGTCGATATGACTATCAACCAACAATTGACGTAATTCAGGTACCGCTTTGGTTAGTGCTTCAATGCCTTTACCTGCCAAAGCTACAGTTTCATCGAATTTGCCGCCTAATTCTTTTTTGGCGTTTTCATAATCCTCTTGGTGTTTTTCAACAAGCGCTTGTTCTTGCTGTTCTTGATAAGCAGTTAAGATGTTCTGTGCGTATTGACTGCCAAACTTAGCTAGTTCAACGGCCTGTTCCTGTGTAGCACCGACTTGGTTAAGCAATTTACTAAAATCTGCAGATACAGTTTCATCAAGCTCAGTACCTTCAGGGAACACCTCTTTGAAGTCATAAACCGTTGGTTCAGTAGATGGTGTATTATCACCGCCTAAAACAGATTTCGTATTACCTTCACTGTTCGGTTCTGCAGGTGGTTCAGTAGGTGGCGTAGGATTGTTTAGGTCCGGATTTGCGCCCGGTTCATTGCCAGTCATGTTATTGTTAGCACCCATATTGTCATCAGCCATTTTGTTTCTCCTTTTCGACTAAACTATTAAAATATTCTTGTTGCCCGATATATTCGAGCTGTGCTTGGTGGTACTGTTTAACTCCATCGACGCCTAATTTGTTTAGGTCCCCATGGAATAACAGCCCTACCTTGCGTCTTCCTTCGTTAAAATATGTCTCACTGTTGCCAGTGAACGATTGCTTTAATATGCCTGAGCGATCCATCAAGCAACAAAAAAACCACCTACCTAGCTCTGTGCTAAGTACGTGGTTAAGCGCTTTAATATCACGCTCTCGCATATAATCTTTAATTGTCTTCATCTAAACACCGTCCATTCCTAGCCAACTCTGTAATGCAGGATTGCCATCATTGGCGGCGTCTGTCGCTTGCTTGGCCGCTTGCGCCATTCCCGGTGCCAATTGGGCCGCTTGCATAAGTTGTTGTTGCTGTTCCTGTTCAGCTTGTGCCTGTGCTTGCTGTGCCAAGATTTCTTGATACTCATCATCCGAGCGAATAATCTTAGCAGGTACGCCCAAGTTAACTCCGTATGTATTGGCCGCTTCCTCAAAATTGAATTTGTTAACGATGTTAGGATTAGCCTGTGCCAAAGACATGATGAACGCAAAATACTGTTCAATGTTAACCAATGAACTCATCTTTTGCGCTTGCGCTAGTGGCGAGATATATTCAATCTTCACCTCTTGGCCATTTAATTGGTCTAGAAGTTCCTCATCCTCAACAGGTGGAAACACACCGGCACGATCTAGGACCGCATACACACGTTCAATAATTGGATTCAAGAACTCAGATAGTAACCGTTCAACCACAGGGCCTAATTGCTGTAATTTCTCTTGCGTGCGTTCCATTACCTCACGAGCCGTCATCTGGCCCTTGTCGATTTGGTCTAGCATCAAGAATAAATCCGCACTATAGGCTCTCTTAATCGAATCCTCTGTTACTGCAATCTTATTTTGAATATCTTGAAGATTGGATTGAACTGCGAACATCGGTTCAACTTTATGTTGTCCCTCAATTTCCGTAATACCGCCCGGATATAAGTTAACCGTACTAATGACATCAGATGGTGCTTGCATAGGAGGCTTAACCCCTAACTCAACGGCTGTTAGATAATCAAATTCTAATTTCTGCAGCATTTGTGAATCTGGTTGAGCGAACCATGCGGCCCCTTTGCCGTAACCATTCAAGTCCATTGACGTATGCCGAGCAATTGGAATTGGCCACTCTTCAAAGCCACCATGATACAAAACTTCATCGCTATTGCTACCTTCAACCCAGTAGATGGACGAATACGGCATATTGCGACGTCCTAACTTATCCTTACGGTCTTTGTTAGGCTCAACCAACCAATTGACTGTGAATGACTGTTGCAAGCTATTTCCATTGTCGTAAATATTCTTTATGTTATCCGGACAATTCTCATATCCGAATTGTTCGACAATCTGATCAACTGTCATTTTGTATTTACGGCCAAAGATATTTACGGTTTCCTTGCTGTTAGTGCTAATGGCATAGGTGCCTATTGGATACGATGTGAAGCGAACACCAGATTCACTATCAGCGAATATCCCCATAGGAGCTTGCCCCATGGTTAACTCCATGTATACTTGGTGAACTACGCTGTAGAAATTGGATTTAGCGAGGACCGCATACAAGATCTCTTCACGTTCATCCAATAATTCCGCAACTTGGCTATTCGCTGCTACGTCGATGTTTTCCATCGTTAGCTTAAACCACTTACGGCTCGGAGGCGTTAAGCCGCTCATGACGCCACTGGCGAATATCTGGCAGGATTCCCAAGCTACAGGATTTAGTATTTTACCGTTGTAAGGTTCCGACTGGTCTTCTTCACCATCGAACTGACCAATGAACGGCAACTGATAGTCACGTAACTGCTTCCACTTATTTATGTATCGTTGCTGCGCATTAAATAGTTGCGAAAATTTCTTTCTCAACTTCGTATAATCACGCCTAACAGGCTTAACACCTTCTGTAGGTTGTCTAGCCAGTAAAGATTCCATTTCCGCCATGCTATCCCCCTAAAATTGATTTTTGACCACTTCCAGTTGGTCCTAAGATAGTAGATTCAAAGCCACGTTTAAATTTGCGTTTAGTTTCTGCCATTTCCTCACCAGTCTGATTGCTCATATTCGCTTGAACAGTCGGAGCCGGAGCAGGTGGTGTATAGTTAGCAGATGCACCTTTCATACACATCTTTATCCCTCACTTTCTACAATTAAAAAGGATTGTAACTCGTATTAGCTACAATCCTATTGCCTGTTTCGCTTTTTTTAACGACCCGCGCAGCAAAGGTCAAGGCGAGGGCGTCCCCTTTATTCGGAGATGGTAACCCTCGGTCTTTCATATCTTTTTTACTTTCAAGCTGAATGCGACCATTTTTATCAATGATCGCTTCAGGCCCTACGATATCATCGTATAAGGCTTGGTCATTTGGTGGAATAGAACCACCCTCACGAAGCCATTCTTTCATCTGGCCCCACATGTAAGCCCTCATATTGAGGTATACAGGGTCATTACTCTTACCGCCAAACTCAATTAACCGCCATTTGCGGCCTAATTGCTTACCGATACTGTAAATACCTGTTCCATATCCCATATCAATGAATACGGCATCAGCTTTATATTCGTCCTCGAACTGAGCGATGAGTTGAGCCATACGCCAGTCATCGTCATTCTTAGGAATCGACGCCAACGATTTCATATAGTAGCCTTGACGCATTACTATTTCTAAAGAGTCTGAACCGGTCCATGCAGGATCCACACCAATGATTACAGGTAAATGGTCAAATGCTCCCGGCTTATACGATTGCTTTTGTGCCTTATCCGCAATTTCAGTAGAGATAAACTGCAAATCTGATGCGGAAGGGAATACACCGCGAACACGAACTTTAAAGAAGTCAGAATCTTCACCGTAAGCCTCTAACCATTCCTCAATCTTAGCTTTGTTAGAAATCTTAACGGTACGACTATCAATCTGATATGTATTCCAGAACTTCCTATATTTCCGAAAACATTCACGGAACCGCCCACTATTACGAGTAGGGTTTCCAAATGCGCACCAAATGATTTCAGTGTTAGCATCTGTAAGAGCCCCTTCAGTAACTTCCCAAATGACATCATCAATCGCCGAGGCTTCATCAAATAGAACTAATATCCGATTGCCTTGGTTATGTAGACCTGCGAATGATTCAGGGGAGTTCTTACTCCAAGGAATGGCATCGATGCGCCATGTCTTTTCATAGTCTTTATCACTACAAAAAATTGCTGTGGCTGTATACGTAAACAACTCTTTAGCAATGAACATATTGTGCCATTTGCTAAGTTCTGGCCATGTTTTTGTTCGGAGCTGACCTTCTGTGTTAGCAGTAACTACGCCACGAGTATTTTCATGAGTAGATATGGCAAAATGAATAAGCCATGATATCAGTGCAGACTTACCGATACCATGGCCAGATGCTACCGCCTCTTGAATGGCGGTTTGTAATGACTTACCTTTCTTTAATTGTTCGCCGATGTCTTTTAAAATTTGTATTTGCCATTCATCGGGCCCTTCCATATTCTCTAATGGAGTTCCCGGCTCTCCCCAAGGGTAGGCAAAGTATACAAATGCTAACGGATCATGTGTAAGAGCGCCTAATGCCTCAATTAACTCATCATGTTTTTCCATTAGCTCTCTCCCGTGCAGCTTTCAATTTATCCATAGCAGATACTGTAAGCTCACCTTTGACATCGATGTTCTTCGTGTCTCTCCATTTTTCAGGATTGCGGTTCTTTAGCCAGAATATTTGAGCTGTAACGTCTGGGGGCTGTTGTTTCTTTACAACTTTAACGAGCTTTCCATTCTCGTATGTTTTCTCTTCATATTCGTAACCCATAGCACGTTTATGTAATGCATTTTCGACTTCAAGGTCAATAACTTCCTTCCCTCTTTTAAGGGACTGTAAAAAAGGTAAGGAATCCTTTTTCCAGTTATACAAAGTTTTGATTGAAATACCTATATTTTTTGCTATCTGCTCATCAGTAAGGCCATCACGAGCCCAACCTTCTGCACGCAATAAATTATCTGGGTCAGTTAGCCAGTTCTTTTTATTTACTCGCAATGGATCATCACCTCACTTTAATGTATTACCGCCCTTGCGAATCATCTTCCCATTTTTTCTTACACATAATCCACATGAATTTTTACTAGCACTTGAATGCGTAATATAGGATTGACATAGGCCATCATAAAATATTTCATTGGCCGTACATATTCCATTTTTATTATTCAAGCATTTGTGCTTGATGCAGTGTATTTGTGTCATAATTATTTTTGGTAGCAAAAAAGGCACATCAATTACGATGCGCCTTTTTGCGTTTGGTACTCTAAATGCTTAGGAGATGAACTCATGTTCTTCCACATACAATATATCATAGATATAGGGGGCTTAAAAGGTCGGAATTAGCCGATTTAAGCCGATTTAAGGCGGAGTTTATAACCTAATTCAAGAAGAGCCAATTTCTTATATTCTTTTCCCTGAGATTCACCATATCCCACAAATGCGTAAGCCTCTTTAGCCGACATACCATTAATATATTGTTGCATGAGAATAATGGATCCAAATGTATTCGTTAACGAATCTATCATATGGCAAGCATCATCACGTTTAGTAAGTAGTTCATGAATCTGACGTTTGTACCTCATTTCCATCTCAAGTAACCGGTTAATATCATCTTCAATACCAGATGGTTCGCCGCCGTCTACTCGTTCTTTACCATAATTTACGGCACGCAATGACGTGATATCGTTTTTAATACGTTGGATATTACGCTTTAATGATTTAATCCTCAATGCTGCCTTACTCGCTTCGTGTAGATACTCATATGCCAGTTCACGATATTCCTTTTTGCTAAGTTCTACCATAGGACCACCACGCAGACAATATTTAAAACAAACAGAATGCTACATATTACCATATCCCGTATTTGAGATCTAACAATTTTTTGTAGTTGCATTCTATATGTATCAGAAACCATAAAGCGCTTTAATGCAGCAGCTTCACGATAAGAGTAATAGGACATTTTAAAAATAACCACAAGGTAAATCGCTAGTAGAATGTTTATAATAATCATTTCATTCATCAGTATCACCTGCTAGTTTTACATATTCAGGCGTGGTTCTATACATTCCAATTGTTTTTATTTGCGTCCAACTTGTACGTCCACCGCTGTAATAATATATGAAGCCATTTTCAAACTTAGAAAAGTGCATATTTACAACATCACCATATGATGTAGTAACGATTATAGGCGTATCAATTGTTACTTCCGACCAATTAACAATATTTAAACATTTTGTGATATCCAGCACTTCATTAAGTTGCATTTCAGGAATTAACCCTACAAAAGCATCAGTACACTTTGTTGTTCCACCACTGTTTGGGTCTATTTCATTACTCCCTATACGAAAAGCAGGCTTTTTTTTGGATAAGTACATACATCCATTACCTGCTTTATAATAATATAGCCACCCATCATCATATAGCTTTTGCAATAGCCATTTCTTCCCTTGTTCATCACTAATCATAATTTTCTACCTCTCTATAAGTCGTTTCGAATTCATTTACCTCATGAACTTTAATTTTACCTTTATGATCTTTAACAATATAATCACCTTTAAAACATTCGATTTTTTCATCATCTGTTGTGATTTCTAATGATGTGTTTTCATACCAATCAATACCAATTACATCACCAATAAAATCAACTATTTCCATAGTATTAGTACCGTTATATTGCACAGCTTGAATTTCATTAACCCTTTTTGCATATCTCCTAACCATTTCCTATTCACCCTTTCTTCCTCTTAGTTACCCACATGCTCCAGTTTCCACTATATAGCTTTTTAATTTAGGTTTATCATCATTATCTAAACCACGCACATTTTCAATTTCCGCTCTAATTTCAAGTATGTTTAGATATTCACCCATAGCAGCTTTTTGTCTACGCAATAGTTCAATAGGACAAGTTGGTTCAAAATCTAAAGTTCCAGCATCATATTTAACAATCATTCTGTGGAGTTTGTTATAACGATATTTCAAGTCTTTGTATTCGCATCTAAATCTACCATGCCATTCTGGTTCACTAATACTTAATTCATTTTTATTTTCTTCGTTCATTTTACTCACCTCTTATGATAGGACGGATATTTCACCGCCCATACATTACTTAATCAAATATACCAACATCACTAATAAACCAAGCAATAGTAAAATACCCATAGCCATTAATCCAATAATGGCACCACATACATCGATTTTTTGTTGTAGTCTTACTCTTTCGCTTTGACGTATAATCCTATACATTTATCTACCTCTTCCTTATGTCATATATTGCTTTTTCATATAAACGGCCAATTTCTTTTGTTACATCGCTAACAAATCTAGCCAATGACATTGAATCAGATAATACACGTTCAACAGTCAAACATATTGGTTCCTGATATTCAATGATTGCCACTTTTGTTTTATAGGAAAATCTTATATTGCCTTTATGGATACAAATTTCAGGAATGACATCTTTACTACCTAAAGACATTTTAAATAATTTTGCAATTGCTTTACGTCGTTGTTCTTCAAAATCCTTTTCGATTATTTTTTTAACAACGGTTTGACATTCATCAAATGAATAATTGTTAAAATTCTGTCCAAACTTATTCATATTGGTTTATCCTATTTTCTGTTAATATAATTGACACCACATTTATTGCAAGAACCAAAAATGTTTTAGCTACTGCCCATGCACTTATGCCTAAGATGCCAACTAACCAAAGTACAGTTGCAAGTGCAAATGAGAAAGCTGTAATAAAAGAGAATACAATTAACACGCAATAAATTATATATAAAATTTGTTTCATTTTTTATTACCTTTAAAATAAGCTTTTTTTAATTCACTTTCATCTTTAATGCACACATTTTTAGTTTTGCAATACACATCAACATATGTTTCATTGCGATCACCATTGTGTGTAACTTCGATAAATTCTTCGATAGTACGTCCACTAACAATGGCTTTCCAATTCTGTAAGGTTTTACAAAACCAAACAATGAACATATCTTCTGGATTAACAGTTTGATACCCTAAATTTTCAATCAACACTTTACGAGCTGCTTCAATTGCTTTTGTTTGTAATTCGTACATATTTTTAATCTCCTTTATCAAATCCGATTTAACGCTTTCCACTCATTCAACATAAAAGTGGAAATACTATGTTTCTTGGCATATTCAAATTCACCTTTACAGCCACGACTAGATTGCCATTCTGGACACAACACTAAAATGTCACAATGTCCAAGTAGCCTTAAACAGATATCTAAGCCCCTTTGGTAATCGTCGCCAGTTAGATATACATAACCGAAGTTATGAATTGGAGAAATATAGTCATGACTGGTATCATTTAAAACTAAATCCCCCATGATCACATCAATCTTTTTGCGATTGCTTTCCTTGCCCCCATACGGATGTGCAATATAAACTAATTTTTTCTTCATAGCATCAACCTTTCAACGTTTCAATATGTACCCAAATCCCTGTGACTGGATTCCAATACTTTTCTGTAATTTCACTACAGACTTGAGCATCATCGTTCCAGTAATTCAACTTGGTCATACAGTCCTTAAACAATTTAATAAGATTATCTGTATCTGGCCGAGTGGTTTTCCAATGTGGTGTTTTACAATTCGCTTTACCGAAACACCACTTGGTAACCAATCGAATCGGTCCCTCTAAAGGTTCACTAGGAACATGATCAGCTAAACCAGCTAAGAATATTTGTTTAGCTTGCTTCAGTTTATCGGATTCATAAAAGATAGGCTTACCATGTTGTGTATTCACCTGTTTAGTTTGATGTGTAACAGTAGGAACCTGTTTAAGAGGAATGAAAAATTCAATAATCAATAACCAATCCTCCTTTATTGAGAATTTAATTGATAATAACCAATACAATTTTTCAAAGCCCTTTTGTAATGTAGGGTTCAACCTAAGGGGAAGAGGTAAAAAAAGGATGATTTTAGAAATCCTTTTTCTTACCCCCTTAGCTTGAATCCACCTTACATTGGGACACAAAATAATAACAACATACACTTATATATATAAGAGCGTTTGTTGTTATTATTGTTAACCTAAAATTATTTTTATAGATTAACAATCTTCTGGTTTAAATAACTCTCCTTTATCAACATTTAAGATTGGTGTTTCTCTTAAATATCGACGAATAGTCATTTCGCTAACTTCCATAATTTCGGCTACCCGTTTAATATCCGCTCTACCGTTAAACCCATTTTCAGCAGCAGCAATATTAAAAGCATCTACCAATTGCTCTTTTTTCTTTTCCTTAGCAGCTTTTTTGCGTTTGTTTATAACATTAGCGCCTTTTTGTTGCGGACTATCAAATTGAGCCATAGCAAGAAACCCATTGGTATCCACCTTGTGAATCGGATACTCAAACCATAAGTCCACCGGTTTAAACTTCGGATATTCTCGGAGTGTTCCTTCCATTCGCCATGCAGTACATTGGCTAGTATCAATAGGCGCATCTTGGAGTTTATCCTCGTTCATGTTCTCTAGTTCAAGCTCTAGTAAATCAAGTAATGCATCTGGATCACGAGCGAATACACCAGAACCTGACGCACGGTCCATAGACCGTTTACCGGTTTGGCTACCTTTTGAATGGTGATGACAATAAATGACGGCACATTTAAGTTCAGTACAAACCTTGTCAAACTGATTACAGAAATTCGCCATTTGATCAGCACTATTTTCATCACCAGTTATGACCTTATAGATAGGGTCAATAATAATAGCCTTGTAGTTACGTTTTTGAGCCCTGCGGATAAGTTTAGGAGCCAATTGGTCCATTGGTAAGGACTTACCACGTAAATTCCATATGGATATGTTCCCAATGTTTGTTGGTAACTGTCCAAGGGCCTCGTATACATCCTTAAATCGATGCAAGCAGGATGCCCTATCAAGTTCCAAATTGACATATAGAACTTTGCCTTGCGTGCAGTCAAATCCAAACCATGGCTTACCTTCGGCAATGGAAATGCATAATTGAATTAACGCAAATGATTTACCTGCTTTAGATGGTCCGGCAATGAGCATTTTATGACCTTCACGGAGAATCCCTTCAATTAATGGCGGTGCTAGGTCTGGCATGTTATCCCATAATGCATCAAGTTCTTCTGGTTCCGGTAAATCATCATTAACAGATGCGATCCATTCTTCCCATTCTTTATAGTTTTCCTTACCGATGTTGGTTGCCATAAGGAATTGGGGTTTGCCATCACGCATAACCCCCGGCATTCGAGATAATCGGCTAGGGTTACGATTCTTTTTATCCGGTTTAAAACCATTCTTTTGAGCAATAGAGTATATAAAGTCAACACGCTTTCTGTATTCCTCGTACGAGTAAGCATCAACTTTAACGATGGCATGAATTGATTTACCGCCACTAAATACCATGGCTGCAATTGGTAATTCTAATTGTTCAAGAATGGCTTTTTGTTTTCCTAGCGACATATTGTCAGATTCCAAGAGCATATATCGAAATGCAGTTACGTTATCATTCTTAACGCCTTTACCATCAATTGGATTAAACCGAATCCATGCACCCATTTCTTTATTAAAGCTGCCGAACACGTTTTCTAATTGTGTCGTACCGTTAATACCATCTATGATTTGTTGTACCGTACGACTATAATTTCCCATCGCAGGGGACTGTTTACCGTCCGGTAAGGCAAATGTATTAACGACATATCCAACATACTCCTCTGGCTCAAATAACGTGGTCAAATAGGTAAGTATATCTCGCTTACGTTGCTCTAAAGGATAAGATTTAGGAATTGTAACATCTGATTCTTCAATCCAGTTCTTATCAACAACTTGATATTGTTCCGGAGTTGTGGCCAATACCATGGAGTCAAAACTTAATGCCTCATTATTTTCAAGTTTACGTTTTGATGTCCATCCATTTTCTTTTGCCATTTGAGTGATCGTGGCTCCGGTAACAAGCTTTCCGGTGTACCTACCAAATGACTCCCATTTAGCAGCACATTCGCCTTCATGGAATCGTTCTCCATCATCTGCAGACCATTCCTCCCATACAAACATAGGATAGCCCTCTTGATGGAGAGCAAGTCCTACGTTTAACCATTCCTCATAGGAGCATTGAGCAGGGTCTATATATTCGAGTAGTTCTCGTAAATCAATTTTGCTTTCCATGTTTACTCCTTACCATTACCATTGAGGAACGAATTCTTCTACAGGTGGCTTGTATGTAGCAGGCACTACACCTTTAGGAATGCGCCAGCCACTAGCACTAATACGGCTAATCATCTTAGAGGCTTGGTTATTGGTCCATGTTCCTACATTTTTAAAACCTTTGTTTTCAAGGAATCTAATTTGCTTTGGAGTAGACAAGCCTTCTTCACGACGTTTTTGCAATCTATCAATGAGCATAGATGCCTTGCCAGCGTCTTCAATGTTGTCACCATTAATGCCAAATTGCTCAAGCGTTTTCTTTTGACTATCAGTAATAGCGCTCATTTGCCAACCAAAGGCTGGTGTGTAATGAGTAAGGTCTTCCGCTTGAATAGAAAATTCAAATTGCAATGGATCAACAAGTTGTGCTTTTTTCTTACGCATAGCAGCGAGTTCTTTTGCAAGAGCCTCTTCACGTTGAGCCAATACATCAGATTCTGCATCTTTTTCACATTCTTCAAGGTCCATTCCTTTTTCTTCAAGAATTTCCGTCATGCGTTTGGCCACATCATCTGATTTAGCGATTAGATGAGCCGGTCTACATAATTCGTGACGTTCTACATGCCATAGAAAATCTAAAATTAATAGATGGTCTTTGCCCGGTGAAAGACGTGTACCACGTCCTATCATTTGACAATACAAGGCACGAGACCGAGTAGGACGTAATACAATGACACAATCAACACTTGGACAATCCCAACCTTCCGTGAGCAGCATTGAGTTACAAAGTACGTTATATTTACCTTCAGCAAATGCCTGTGTAATTTCAGTACGGTCTTGGCTTTTACCGTTTACTTCTGCCGCTTTAAATCCTCGCTCATTTAGAATTTCACAGAATCGTTGACTGGTAGCAATTAATGGTAAGAATACGACGATTTTTCTATCTCTGTATTCCATTAATTTATTGGCGATTTCCTCTAAATAAGGTTCTAACACCCTACCAATATCACCTACAGCAAAATCACCAGTTGAAATCTTAACCGATGAGATATCCAATGTAAGCGGCAATGTTTGCACCTTAATCTTAGATAAGAAACCCTCTTGAATGGCTTTAGGTAACGTGTACTCAAATGCTAAACTTTCAAATACACGCCCTAAATTCTTCATGTCCGAGCGATCTGGTGTAGCCGTAACGCCTAATACTTTTGCTTGGTCAAAATAATTTAAAATAGCTTGATAACTACTAGATACAGCATGATGTGCTTCGTCAATGATAATGACATCAAAGTACGTTTTACTGAACATTGATAATCGCTTATCTTTACACAATGTTTGAACAGAACCGACTATTATACGGTCCCATTGCCCTATGCATGTATGTTCAGCCTTTTCCATTGCAGTTGTAAGCCCTGACGCACTCATAATTTTGTCAGAGGCTTGCTGCAATAGTTCTTCACGATGCGCAAGGATAAGAACACGCTTACCCCTGCGAACCGCTTCCTCAGCAACTTTGGCAAAACAAATCGTTTTACCTGTACCGGTTGGAAGAACTAATAATGTCTTATTAACCGTTTCCCATTCATGCCATATCGAATCTACAGCTTGTTGTTGATACGGTCTAAGTTCCATTAGAATGCACCATATCCATTTGCTTGAGCATTAGGGTTTGCAAAGCATTTTTTAATTTCGTTACGAGTACCATTATTACCGTCATTTTTGACATAGCCTTGTTGTGTTAGCTCACACATAGCAGATTTACCCATTAATTGGTCAGGGTCAGGGTTGTAGTTTTCACCTTTTTTAGCGAGACCGACAGCCATAAATAGTTCTGTAACTTTCCAGATTGTAGATTTCGTATAGAAAAGGTTATGAATCAATTTTGTTTTACCTTGATCACCGCCATCTACTTCGAGGGTAATTTGAGCCTGTGGACAAGATGGCAACTTGCTACCTTCTTTAGGTTCATAGAATTTCTTTGCTACATCTGTGATTACAAATGGATACGTGCCAGCTTCAAGTAACGTATATTCACGTTCTTTCGCTAAAATAGGTTGGTCAAATGAATATACTTCTTCTGCTTTACCGAATGTTTCAAAATTGCTTTGTTGTGCTTTCATAATAATTAATTTCCTTTCTTAATTGCTTCAACAATATTGGGCCAGAATGGAATAATCCATCCGTTAACAAATTCTGGATCATAATTTTCAAATGGCGTACCTGCTGGATATTTACCACGAGCAGTAACTACCGATTGAACTTGTTCTAATGTGATACCATCTTTAACCATTAAGTCTTTTAACGGTTTAGGAATAGCCGTTTCAACTAATGGTGTTTCGTTTTTGTTGGTGTCAACATTTTCCTGCGATTGTACTGTTACAGGTTGTGTTGTAGTAACTTCACCAACTTGTTCCTTAGTAGCGTTCATTACTTCTGGAGCATATTCATTATTAGCGGCTTGTGCTATTTCTTGTACTGCAGCAGTTGGTAAAATATCATCTGGAATAACATGAGCGATTTGACTGTATTCAAATGGCATCATATCTGGTAATCCATGGCGGTTTTTAGCATCCCACGCAGGATTATGGGTGGCGTACATCAACCGTTTACCATTGGTTGCTTTCTTTTTGTTTGTCTGAGTCGTAATGATTTCGTTTTTATAATTGGCAAAGAGTACCATGTCCGCCCATTCTTTAATAAGTGGAGAGGTTTGACTTCCTGTCTTTTTACCAAGTTTCAATTCAAAGCGATCATATGCACCTAGTTCATCTGGCTGTTCAAACTTACGAATTTGAGCGTGAGCAGTAAGAACTACATTCATACCTGCGTTGATAACTTCATCAAGTAGATTTAGGAAACGCCCCATTTCTTCACGGACAAATACATAACCGTTACCATAACCAAAGTCTTCAATACCGGATTTATTATGTTTAGCACAGATAAATTCAACACATAGCTGTTCTGCCCAATCAATAGTGTCAATGACTAATGTCCGATAGAAACCCGGCATTGTTGCAAATTCCTTAACAAAGGAAATTAGCATTTGCCATGATGTAGGTTTATCGGTACGAGCTACATCTAAATGGTCTGTACTGCTCTCTGTATCAATAAATACAGGAGCAGGGAAGTGACTAGCGAAGGTTGTTTTACCAATCCCCTCGGTGCCATACACAACGACCTTCTGCGCTCGTTTTCGTTTACCTGTTGTAATATTCATTAAAAATCACCCCATTCATTTTCAGGTTTAGTTTCATTAACTGGTGCCGCCACATTACTGTACTCTTCACCTTTAATATGTCCATCTTCAATAATGATGGAGCATTCATCTTGGTTATTAGTAACACGAGTTGCAATGACTTGTAGGCCTTCCGATTCAAGCCATGCGCCAAATTCTTTCATGGTGTCTACATCCATTTGTTCAAGTTTATCCATAAGCACAAATCCACACTTAGGATTTAAAGCTCTAACAATAGCCGTAGCCACTTTGAGCTGCTCAGCACCGCTCATACAGTCCCATTGACGATCATTATAAATAAGAACGCCATCTTGGATTGATAATCCCGGCAAAGGCATTTGTACGGATTCAAGCAGCTTATTTTTATCTTGTCTGATAGTTTCAAGTTCACCAGTCAAGTTGTCATAATCTGCTTTGTAATCAGCAGCTTCCTGCAATGCTCTTGCACGTTCTTGATTAGCACGTACCTTTTGATTGATGGCATCAACATTTTTGATTTGCTCCTCGAGTTCAGCCGTAGATTCATCTTCGAGGTCTTTCGCTGCCGTTGTTGCGATGTCGTAATCTTCCGCTAATTGTGCTTGTTTAGCTTGCAATTCTTCGAGTTTCTTTTGTGCTTCATCAACCAAGTTATTAACAGTAACCATTTGAGCTTGAATGGCCGACACATTGTTCCGCTTTTTTTGGTTCTCTGCATTTTTCAATAAGATGGTTTGTTGTTGTTGGATAAGTTCCGATGCGCTAATTGGTTCAAGTGGTACATCATCATAACCAACTAATTCTTTAGCGTACTTGTCTTTCTGAGTGGCAATTTGCCCTATAGAATGACGTTTTGCATATACCTCTTGGTGTTTACCTTCGAGTTTGTTCAATTCGTCTTCTACGCCCAATAATTTTAATAATTCTTGGGCCTTTTCTTTGTCACTCATTTCCATAAATTTAGGAAGGTCTAAGGCTAATTGTCCAATAAACCCATCTAAAATCCGTTGGCCAGATTTCTTACCTTCTGGATCAACGACTTTTAATGTGCTGCTATTGCCACTACGTGTAACAACTAGTCCATTAGACAACTTAACTTCTAATTTAGGTGGATTGTAACTTCCATCACGTACTGCACTAGATGGTTCAAATTTTGCACCGCCTAGGGTCCAAGCAATGGCATCAAGGATAGATGTTTTCCCTTGGCCATTCTTCCCACCAATAATGGTTAATCCATTAGGTGATGGTTCATAAGATACAGCTTTAACACGCTTTACATTTTCTAATTCAAATGAATTAATTTTGATTGATTCTCCCATGCATTTGCTCCTTATTCTTGAGTACCAGCCAATAACAAGTAATTGGCTAATTCAGATTTAATTGAATCAGTTTCAGCTTTGATAGCATCTTTAATATAACGATTCATAATTGGACAAGATAACTTGAACGATAATTTATCCCCTTCGTCTTTAGGCTTAATGATGTCTAATTGCACTTCAATTTTTTGAGTGAATTGGCTTTCATTAAGAATGACCATGTTTACGAAGATAAAGCGAGGCATCTTTAACGTACCTTCCGCTTCTTTTACTTTGATGCTCATAACATAGTTATCATCATCAGTTCGAGTAAAATCGCCTTCCGTTTGTGTTACGTATTTGAAGTTTCTAACAGCAATTAAAAGCTTTTCGTAATCTTCGATTTCATGTTCATGAATTCGGAGTAAATCAAGCATTTCCTTTTGCGTTAAACTTAGATCAAAGATGGAATCCCATTCTTTAAACTGTTCGCTTTTTTGAAATGCGTATACAATTTTGTCTTGCGTACGATCAATTACGGTGCAGTCTGTTACGGCTACAACTTTTCTATCTGAATATGTAATAACGGATTTCTTAGGGTCGCCTTTAGCTTTTACGCCTTTAACGAATGATTCAGCACTACTAAGTTCATATCTGAATCCGTGATATTGGAATACCTCATTGGCTTCACCATGACGAATAATTACTTCACCGTTTTCTGTTTGTACATTTAAGTTAAATTTTTCTTCCATTATGTTAACCTCTCTTTTCTGTAGTTGAATTATTAAATGTTAAGACTTCCAATTCCGGCTTTTCGTTGACATCGACTTTTACAGTGAAATCATCTGCATAAGAACCGATAGCACGACGTGAGATAGCTGGTAACGTTGATTTGATATTGTAACCAAGTTCTACGATGGTATCAGTATCTGGAACTCGTAACATTTCAATATTGATGGTGATTTTAGCTTTCTGACCTTTTGAAATTTTTCGTAATGCATCTTTGTACATTTCCTCAAATTCAGCTTCTAGCTTTCCATCACAAATATTAGTTAGATTTAAGACTTGTTGTTTTTCATTCATTTGTTTTCTCCTTACTTTTTAAAATTTGAATAATGTCATAAAAAGGATCTTTGCTATCCATATCTTTATAACGTTCGTCAAAGATAATTTGTTTTTGATACGTTTGCATTGTTCCGATGCAAACTTGAAGATACAAAACTTTGTTAATATTTGGTACATTTTCTTTAACAAATCCAATTGTTGCACCAAGAAGTACTGCTAATACTTCTTCATTATTTTCAAAACTGCCTTTGTTATAGCTAATACCTATCTTTTTATTTGGATTAGCTTCATCTATTAAGATTTCAATGCGTTTCATTTGTACTCCGTGTTATAATTTCTATAGGTATAATTTGCCTACGCCCGTTTAGCTTGCCGGTTAGCGGGCGTTTTCTTTTTCATATACGTCAGCGCACACCCAAACGAGTCCGCCTGTAATGATTTGTAATAGAAACTGGAAAAACCCAATCCTATCAATTTCTAGGCTCCCCATGGATCCGATAATCCATATAAAGGAGGCCCATTTTAAAGCAGTAATCATAACTTCAACTCCCCTCCTACCATAACCAGTAAATCACTGGTTATTTTTCTTAAAGCATTTTTGAGTTTTTTGTTTTCTTCAAGCAAGCTATCACGCTCCTTTTCTAATTTCCTGTATTGTAGTGGACTGTATTCGTCCACAATTCCTACAAGGGACTCAACTTCTTTTTTATTGAAGCGGACACCCGGAAGTCCTTTTACTTCACGTAGGACGCCACGTTCCCTTAAATTGTTGACGCTGCTTTCACTGCATTGCAGTAATTCAGCAACGTCCTTTATTGTATAAACAACAGGATCCATTATTTTTTATCTTCATAAATAACTTTTGTATGACTACTTACTAAAGGTTGCCGTGCATCACGTTCGCTAAGGAACGCTTCATTATCACGAATAGTTACTTCACGATAATTTCCATCTCTAGTCGCCTTATTCTTTAAAAGTGCAGTAATCACTTTAATGGGGCCTCGTAGTTGGTCTTCAAAAGTCTGTTCAAAACTTGCGGATTCTATTGATTGTTTGGAATCAGGATATTTTTCATCTAGTACTTCATACTGTCTGATTAATTCCGGAAGTATCTGAGGTGTAGCTCCTGTTTCCATAATGTACAGAATGTGCTTTTTTAATTGTTTTTTAATTTCTTGCATAATGTGCCTCCATTTTTGCCATTCTATCTGCTTCACGGCATTCTCTGATTTTGCCGTGGATAGATTTTTTATAAAGTTTGCTTGTATGCCGCTTTGCGAAATAATCTTTAATGATTTTTCGCCAGTACTTGGCATACTCAGCATTTCGGCCAGCCCAACCGAATACAGTTGCTGTGTTTCCATAGACTTTATTGGCTATGGATAAATCTTGTTTGTTTTGTACTAGCATGTCCACACTCCTTTGCATTACCTTTTAAATATTATTGATGTGATTTTAAATCACTATACTTTTTAAAAAAAATAGACTTAACCTCAAGGTTTGATAAATGTAAGATTTCTGTTAATTTTGCAATTTCAGATGCCGTAAATTCGGTTACTCCATTGATTTTATTGTATAGTGTGTATCTTGTAATATTAAGCTGATTTGCTATCCACGAGATACGAAATCCTTTTTCAATAATCACGTCTTTTAAATTCTTCATCTATTCACCCCCTTTAATAACGTGATTTTTAATCACATCTATAATATACCTTATGGGTGATTATGTGTCAACAATAAATTACAAAAATGTTGATTTTTTTTCACATATATAATATATTTACTTTGTAAGGGGCATTAAAAAGAAAGGTAAAACCTATGAAACTATATGCCAATATCAAAGCTCTACGAGAAAAATTAGAATTATCACAAGAAGAATTAGCTCGTAAAGTAGGATATAAAGATAGAACAAGCATTGCTAAAATTGAAGCCGGGAAAATTGATATACCACAATCTAAAATTTATGCATTTGCAGAAGCTTTGCATGTTTCTCCAGAGGAATTAATGGGCTTAAACAATGATTCATATTACATAGACCCCGAAGTAGCTGAATATGCAAATAGATTGAAGGACAATCCTGATATGCGATTGCTGTTTGATGCTGCTGAAGATATGTCAAAAGATGATATTGATTTTGTAGTTAATTTAATTGAGGGATTAAAGAAACGTGAGGGGAAGTAGAATGAAGAAGTTATTAATATTAATTTATATATTATTTATTCCTTTATCATGTAATGCAATTTCTTTAAATGAATTGCGCAACAATCCAAATCAGTATACATTAGTGTATTCAGACCAAATGCATGAAGCGTATGTTGATAACTCAACGATTGTTGTATCAAGATATAATCCGCCATATTATGCCATTAACGCTACTGTATATTCTATATGGTATGATGAAAACAATATTGTAGAAGCGAATCAGACTTCTTTTTTTAATTATGATAGAAGTTTAAAAATGTTAGCACTTAAATTTGAAGAAGTTAATGATTTAGCAAGGGAATTTACAAATGATAATGGAGTAAAGTTTAAAATAAATACTTTAATTCGATATGATTTAAATGGAAATAAAATTTCCTCTATAGCCTCTTTCCCATTTGGGAAAGCCCCTTCTGGTAAAGCACCTGTATATTCTCCGAGTTATGAAGTTGCAATGTATATATTTCATAAATCATATAATATGTATTTTAACGAACCTTTATCTAATTAATTTTATCTGGGGAGAGTGTTGTTATGTCTATTAATTTGATTTATACGCAATTAAAGAAAACACAAACAGCAGTAGTACGTCTTAATGAAGATGGCAGTCATTCTATACTGGTTAATTTAAATAAGCCTTTTGATGCACAGCGAGTTAGTGTACTACACGAATTAGGACATATTAAACATGATGACTTTCATTCTGAAAAACATATTAATTTAATAGAACGGATCGCTCATGATAGAGAATTAGATGAAGATATCGATGAGGAATTCTTTTATCACGTGGTTAATAGCAAGGATGTGTAACCATGCAATACAACTTTACCATTCGTAAAAAAGACAAAGGTTACCAAATTATTGTCAGCTATAAAGATGGCCTAAAATGGAGGCAAAAATCCAAACAGGGTTTTGCTACTCAAAGAGAAGCAAAACTCTATGGGCAAAAAATTATTGAGGAATTAAAAAAGACTGTCACCAATCCACTTGATGACAGTCTAAAAGATATAACGCTTATTCAGTTTTATCAGATTTACATTCGGGAAAAGATTAATATATCCGCCAATTCAGTACTGATCTACAATAATATCATGGAGAAATATTGCAAGCCCTTACATGACAAAAGAATGCGTGATATTACCCATTCCGATATTTTTACATTGATTTCTAATTTGTCAAAATCAGCGGCAAGTAAAAATTTGTGTATTGTATTACTACGTGCCGTTTTTAATTATGCTATCAATCCATATCGGTTAATTCGCAATAATCCATGTGCCGCCATTAAGAGATATCGTAAACAAAGTACACGATCAATCACAACAATTCCAATAGAAGATATGGACATGCTTTTACATAATATCGAACATAGTCACCCAACGTATTATTTGTTATGCAATATAGCAAGATATACAGGCGCTAGGTATGGTGAGATTATAGCATTACAATGGTCTGATATAGACTTTGACAATAATACTATATCAATTTCTAAACAATGGGCACAATGTGAACGTAATAAATATGGCTTTAAATTACCAAAAAGTAAAAATAGTATTCGTATAATTCCTATTCCGCCTATACTTTCTAATTTATTAAAACAGTATCAATGTAACGGATCGGATAGATTGTTTCCATTTCGCACCAGTCGAAGCAGTCAAGTAAATGAACTGATTCAACGGTTCCTTCCCGGAAAATCAATTCATATGTTTAGACATACATACGCTACTACATTATTAGGTAATAATGTAGACATACAGACTGTTGCCAGTTTACTTGGAGATAATATAAATACAGTTATTAAAACATATATCCATTTTTCAGATGAAATGAGAAAAAATGCTGCGGATAACGTGGCAAATATATTTGGTTAATTATTTTTGACGATTATATGACGAAAAGCTATAAAACCCTATTTATCAATGTGTTCTATAGCTTTATTTTATAATATATGTATTATACCATTAAAAGAGGCCAAAGATAAAGGAAACAATAGCTCCCACTAAAATGACAACCCCTACAACAGATAGGATAATGCCACCAAAAAATACTACAGCTGCTAATACAATTGCTAGAATGATAATTAAAACAATACGACTTAGCCAACTCGTACTATTAAAGCTATACACCTTAACATGAGGGCCATATTGATTGTACTCTTCACCGCGTTGATAGTCTTCGTTCATATTACTAGGTGTAGAGTCCACATGAACAGAGTCTCCTACCTCTTCAATGGTTACACCATCAAAGTCACGGCGTTCATCATCAGATAATACCCGTGTATTTGGCTCTCCGAAGTGAGCATTACTACCAAAGCTATCGCTACGTTCATTATTTCTATATGTATTTTGATTGTTATTTGTATTGTGTTGATCAGACATCGTTACGTCCTTTATATGACCAAAATAATAATTAATTTTATACAACTTATTATACCATATTTCTATGATAAAAATGCAAATAAATATCCCCTATAGATATAAATTCATATATCTCTAGGGGATATTTTTATTTGTATTGCTTATGCGACTATATACTAACGGACAAATTAGTCTTTCAAGTATTTTTGAAGCAATTCATTTACCATACCAGGGTTAGCACGGCCTTTAGATTCCTTCATAACTTGACCTACTAAGAAGCCAATAGCTTTGCCATTGCCACCTTTGAAGTCTGCCACTGGTTGTGGATTGTTAGCAATAACTTGCTTAACGATTTCTTCGATAGCACCAGTATCAGTGATTTGAACAAGGCCTTCTTCTTTTACGATAGTATCTGCATCCTTGCCGGATTCCCACATGGATACAATAACCTTTTTCGCAATTTTACCAGAGATTGTACCTTTATCGATAAGAGCAATCATACCAGCCAAGTTTTCAGGGCTTACTTTGGATTCAGCAAATGTTAAGCCACTTTCATTAATCATCTTAGACAAATCACCAAGCATCCAGTTAGCAACAGTCTTAGCATCGGCACCTGCTTTTACAGTAGCATCCAAGAAATCTGCTGTTTTACGGGATACAGTAAGGGTTGTAGCATCTTCACGAGACAAGCCATATTCAGATACAAAGCGTTCAATCTTAGCATCTTGTAATTCTGGTAACGCACGACGTACTTCTTCAATTTTTTCGTCTGTAATTACAATTGGTACCAAGTCAGGTTCAGGGAAGTAACGGTAATCGTTTTCTTCGTCTTTTTTACGCATACCAATAGTAATGCCTTGAGCATCATCCCAAGTACGTGTTTCTTGATCTACTTTGCCGCCAGCTTCAATCAACTTAGCTTGGCGCAATGCTTCATATTCAACAACCTTTTGGATAGCTGTTAAGGAGTTAACGTTCTTAGTTTCTGTACGTGTACCAAACTCTTTAGTACCGCGCAAACGTACGGATACGTTACAGTCACCACGTAAGGAACCTTCTTCCATACGACCGTCAGATACTTCTAAGTATTGCAAGATAGAACGTAGTTTTTCAACATAGGCTCTCGCTTCTGCGCCGGAACGAATATCTGGTTCGGATACGATTTCAAGAAGAGGTACACCAGTACGGTTATAGTCAACATTAGAAGATTTAGAATCGGAAATAGTGTTACCACTATGAACTAGTTTACCAGCATCTTCTTCCATGTGAATCCGCGTAATACCAATGCGTTTAGTTTCACCATTTACTTCGATGTCTAAATGACCATTCAAGCAAATTGGCAAATCGTATTGAGATGTTTGATAGTTTTTAGGCAAATCTGGATAGTAGTAGTTTTTACGGTCAAATTTGTTAAAGTTTAGAATTTCACAGTTCAATGCTAAACCTACTTTGATAGCAAATTCTACTACTTGTTTATTTAACACAGGCATAGCACCAGGTAAGCCTAGGCATACTGGGCATACATGTGTATTTTGATCGCCGCCGAATTCAGTGGTACAACCACAGAAGATTTTAGACTTAGTCTTAAGCTCTGTATGAACCTCTAAACCAACGACTGTTTCGTATTTACTACTCATAGAGAAACCTCCCCAGTTGGTGCTACTAATTGACAGTCTGGACGTGCTTGTTCAAATGTGAAAGCGGCACGTAACAATGTTTCTTCACCCATAGCAGGACCGAGCAATTGTAAGCCGATTGGCAAATTGCTGCTACTCATACCTGCTGGAATGCTAATACCTGGAATACCTGCAAGGTTTGCTGGTACTGTACAGATATCTTCTAAGTACATTGCCAATGGATCATTTGCTTTTTCACCAAATTTATAAGATGTATTAGGTGCAGTTGGTGTTAAAATCAAATCCACTTTGGAGAATGCTTCATCAAATTCATTTTTAATGAGGCGGCGTACTTTTAATGCTTTCAAATAGTAAGCATCATAGTAACCAGCGCTCAATACATAGGTACCTAACAAGATACGGCGTTGTACTTCAGGACCAAAACCTTCTGTACGAGTTTTAGTAGACATATCTACAAGATTATCTGCAGGTACGCGCATACCATAGCTTACGCCGTCATAACGAGCCAAGTTAGAGCTAGCTTCTGCCAATGCGATGATATAGTATGCAGACAACGCATATTTAGAGTTAGGTAAGGAAACCTCAACGATTTCAGCACCCAATTTTTTATATGTTTCGATAGCCTCTTCCATAGCTTTGCGAACTTCGCTATTGAGACCTTCGCCAAAGAATTCTTTTGGCACACCGATTTTAAGATTTTTTACATCATTTACAAGAGCTGTAGTGTAGTCTACACGAGCACCTGGAATAGATGTGGAGTCTTTCGCATCATGACCAGATATGGCATTTAATACTAAAGCAGCATCTGTTACATCACGAGTAACAGGTCCAATTTGGTCCAAAGAGGATGCGAAGGCGATTAAACCATAACGAGATACATTACCGTATGTTGGTTTTAAGCCTACAACGCCACAGAAGGACGCTGGTTGACGAATAGACCCACCAGTATCAGAGCCAAGAGCCCAAATAGCAGAGCCACTAGATACAGCTGCTGCACTACCACCAGAAGAACCACCTGGTACGCAATCAGCATTCCAAGGGTTAGTCGTTTTTGCTAATGCAGAGTTTTCTGTAGAACCACCCATAGCAAATTCGTCCATATTTAGTTTACCAAGACTAACAAATTGATTATCTTGTAAACGTTCAATAACAGACGCATTGTATGGAGGTACAAAGTTTTCTAACATTTTAGATGCACATGTTGCAGGTTCGTCTTTAATACAAATATTATCTTTAATCGCACCAGGAATACCTGCCAATGGAGAAATAGATTCGCCTTTAGCAATTGCTTCATCTACAAGCTTAGCTGTAGCTAAAGCGCGTTCATGAGAATCGGATAAGTACGCATGTACAGTCGGTTCCACTTTCGCTTTATGTGCAATAACAGCATTCGTCAATTCAACGGCACTGATTTCTTTATTCACTAGTTTCTTGTGTAATTCATGAATTGTTGTCACAGCGAAACCTCCTATTCTTGTACAACGCGAGGTACTTTAAAGTACCCATCCTCTGCTTCTGGAGCATTGGACAAAGCTAAATCATGGTCTAAGGATGGTTTTGTTTCATCCTCTCTAAATACATTGTTCAATGGTACTGCATGAGCCATTGGTTCTACATCATTAAGCTCTAATGCATCTAGTTCAGCAACATAAGTCAAGATATCGGATAATTCTTTTTCTACATGTGCCATATGTTCTTCCTTAACTTCCAAACGTGAAAGCCAGGCGATTTTTCTAATTTCCTCTTGGCTGATTTTCATCGGAACACATCCTTTCATAATTACTTATTATAAAGCAAATAATATATATTTTCAAAACATTGTAAGAATGTATATCTATTGGATTTCACCAAGATCGCGTAGGAGTTCTACAAACTCTTCTTCGTTCATAACTCGTATACCCAATTCATTTGCTTTAGTCAGCTTGCTACCACTATCTTCACCAGCGATAACAAGGGTTGTTTTTTTAGATACAGAACCTGTAACCTTTGCCCCATGAGCTTCAAGGATTTTACCTGCTTCACTACGACCCATAATCTCAAGCTTACCGGTAAGAACGACGATTTCTCCATCCATTTGGTTACCAGCAGCTTCAACAACATCTACGGTCATTTTAAGACCTGCTTGTGTTAAGCCTTCAATAATGGCAACATGAGCCGGATCTTGACGGTATTCAACGATACTATCAGCCATTGTAGGCCCGATTTCTTCTACAGCCACTAATTCTTCTTTAGTAATTGTCATGAATCGTTCCATAGATTTCACAACATTAGCAATTGTGCCGGCTGCTTTAGATCCAATTAAGCGAATACCGAGGCCATACAATACGCGGTCTAATCCACGAGTTTTAGAGTCTGCGATGGCTTTCACCAAATTCTCTGCAGATTTCTTACCCATTCGGTCCATAGTAACTAATTGATCTACTATTAAATGATATAAATCAACCACATTGGCAATTAACTTGTTATTGATTAAGTTTTCTACAATGCTAGGACCAAGGCCATCTATATTCATTGCATCGCGAGATGCAAAATGGATAATTTGTTCTTTTTCAATGGCAGGACAGTGTTTATTAGTACACCGAACAGCTGCTTCACCTTCACGACGAACTGCAGGGGAATCACATACTGGGCAGCGATTTGGAATGGTGAAAGGCACCTCAGAACCAGTACGTTTTTCTGGAACTACGCGGATAACTTCTGGAATAATCTCTGCTGCCTTGTGAATGATAACGTGGTCACCAATGCGAATATCCTTTTCATTGATAAAGTCTTGGTTATGTAATGTAACACGACTTACATTCGTACCGGATACAAATACGGATTCCAACTCACCTGTTGGCGTAAGAACACCTGTACGTCCTACGTTAATGGTGATGTCCTTAAGGATTGTTTCCACTTCTTCTGGAGGATATTTGTACGCTGTTGCCCATTTAGGGTCCTTAGCAGTACTACCAAGTACCTCTTGGTCATCAAAACTATTAACCTTAATTACCATACCATCAGTATCGTAAGGCAACTCATGGCGCTTTTCATCCCAATATTCAATAGCCTCGATTACCTCATCAATCGTTTTACATACACGATAATGAGAATTCACAGAAAACTTAAATGTTTCTAAGCTTTGTAATAATTCCTCTTGGCTATGAATATTGGCACCCACTTCAGAACCGATTGCGTAGGCAAAGAAGGCTAAATTACGACTAGCAGTAATAGCAGGATCTTGTTGGCGTAAAGAACCAGCTGCTGCATTACGAGGATTTACAAAGGTTGGTAAACCCTCTTCATCGCGTTCTTCATTAATGCGTTTAAATTCGCTATGAGGCATATAAGCTTCACCGCGCACCTCAATAAATTCAGGTGCATTTTCGAGATATAAAGGAATGGATTTAATTGTTCGCACATTGGCCGTAACATCTTCACCAACACGGCCATCACCACGTGTTACAGCACGTACAAACATGCCATTTTCATAGTGCAAATTGACCGCTAAGCCATCGATTTTAAGTTCTACTACATAAGCAGAAGGCTTATGACCTAATTCCTTCTCTACACGACTAGCAAATGCACGCACTTCATCAGCACTGAATACATTAGACAAGCTCAACATAGGGCGACCATGAACAACCTTTTCAAAGGAGCCTTCCACCTTCATCCCCACCCGTTGTGTTGGAGAAGAAGGCACAATATATTCAGGATGAGCTGTTTCTAATTCAACGAGCTCTCGATATTTTTTATCGTATTCAAAGTCACTCATAGTAGGAGCATCTTTTACATAGTATAAATACTGCGCATGAGTCAGCTCTTGTTGTAACTCTTTAATTCTATCTTTCGGATTCATCTTCTATCCTTTTATACAGAAAACAATTACCCCTTTTTAACAGGTGCAAATTTAGCCATTACCACACGTACACCTTGGGTTGGAAACTCAATTGTTAGCTTCATGCCAGCCCCTTCGCCAGCAACATTGATAACTTTACCATTGCCCCATTTACTATGAATAGCTGTGTCGCCAACTTTCCAATCAGCAATCACTTCATTGCGAACAATTGGTTTTGTGATAGGACGGCTAGTAACACTCATATGTTGTGGTACATGGCGCTTAATATCATCAGGTACTTTACGCTTAGCACGCAAACCATCTACTAACTCTTCAGGAATTTCGTCGATAAAGCGAGATGGCAAATAACTACTAGTACGACCAAATACGGTACGCGTAGTAGCATTAGAAATATATAATTCCTTTTCAGCACGAGTAATACCTACATAGGCAAGACGACGTTCCTCTTCGATTTCCTCAGGGTTCATCAAGGTGCGGCTATGAGGAAATAAGCCTTCCTCTAAGCCTCCTAAGAATACGATTGGGAACTCCAAACCTTTGGCAGCATGTAATGTCATTAATGTTACTTTAGACTCTTCTTGCTCGAAGGAGTCAACATCATTAACAAGGGCTACTTGCTCTAAGAAATCCTCAAGAGTACCCGTTGGATTAGTATCTTGGAAATTTTTAGCTACAGATAAAAGTTCACCAATATTCTCAGCGCGAGCCTGGTCTTGTGGATCTGTACTTTCTTCCAATTGTGCCAAGTAACCTGTTCTATCAAGAATAGCTTCTAAAATATCGAGTACCGTTTTATCTTCCATTTCAGCTACAAGAGTAAAGATAAGGATACCAAATTCTTCTAACTTTTCCTTTGTTTTACCCTTAATCGTATCTACTAGATGCAATTGTGTGAGTGTCATGAACAAGGATGTGCCGTTTGCACGAGCATAATCTTGTAGTTTTGCCACTGTAGTTGCACCAATACTGCGCTTTGGTACATTGATGATACGCAATAAGCTCAAATCATCGAATGGATTATATAGTACGCGTAAGTAAGCTAAAACGTCCTTAATTTCTTTACGATCATAGAACTTCGTTCCACCTACCATCGTATATGGCAAAGCTCGTTTAATTAGTGCTTCTTCAAGTACACGAGATTGAGCATTTGTACGGTACAAAATGGCCATATCGCCATAAGGAACACCATGAATATCGTGCTTTTTAGCAATAGTATCGCCGATAAAAGCCGCTTCTTCATGTTCAGATTGTGCCGTAAAATGCTGAATTTTAGCGCCTTCTGTCTTGTCTGTCCACAAGTTTTTCTTTGGCCGACCTTCGTTATTTTCAATTACCGCATTGGCTGCATCAAGAATAATCTTTGTAGAACGGTAGTTTTGCTCTAACTTAATGGATGTACAGTTCGGATAATCCTTTTCAAAGTCTAAGATATTTTGAATATCTGCGCCACGCCAAGCGTAAATACTTTGGTCAGCATCACCTACAACGGCAATATTTTTCCAATGAGATGCTAATAATTTAGCCAGTAAATATTGAGCATGGTTCGTATCTTGATATTCGTCAATCATGACATAACGAAAACGCTTGCTATATTTATCTAGCACAGCTTCATTAGATTGTAATAATTTTACTGCCACCAATAAAAGGTCATCAAAGTCTAAGGCATTATTTTTACGTAATTCCCGTTCATAATATTCATATACATCAGCTACCTTTTGTTGGTAAAAGTCCCGTGCTTGCTTTCTAAAATCAGAGGCGAATAATAATTTATTCTTTGCATCTGAAATGGCAGCAATCATAGCACCTACGGGATAGTATTTATCGTCGAGGTTTAATGCCTTTAAGGCAGCCTTGATCACTGCTTGAGAGTCAGATGTATCATAGATTGTAAAGTTACTGTTATAACCTAAGAAATTATCTAGCTCAAAACGCAAGAATTTCGCACAGAAGCTATGGAATGTGCTGAGCCAAATTCGGTTAGCTACATCACCTACAAGACCTTCCACACGGCTTTTCATCTCTTTAGCTGCTTTATTGGTGAAAGTAATCGCTAAGATTTCATAAGGATTGACACCTTGAGCCAATAAATGTGCAATACGAACAGTTAAAACCTTTGTTTTACCAGATCCGGCACCAGCTAAAATCAATAAAGGGCCTTCCGTATGTTGAACGGCTTGTTGTTGCTCTTTATTTAAACCTGTTAATAATGAATTCATCGGAACACCCCTATCGCCCTTACATATACTATAGTTTCATAATCATATAAATAGAGAAGAAGAACGTTGCAAGCAACGTTCTTTTCCCTTTGTATACTACTATACTATTTCATAGCACCAAGAATTGGTGGTACGATTTGTTTTTTACGAGACATAGTATTTGGCAAGAATACGCCATTGTCTTTAACTTCTTTTTCGAATGCTTTTGTTACGACAGCTTCAACATCACCGCTGAATAACAATGTAGTACTTTCATCAAGAATATTTGTAACCATGATGTAAGATGCATCGTAGTTATTCGCAGTACGAAGAGCCTCTAGTGCAGCAACAAGTTCAGCTTGTTTGGCCAATACATCTGTTGTATCCATAACGGAAATTTGACCGATAGAAATCGTTTTACCTGCTTCGGAGAATTCTTTCATATCTGTACGAACGATATCATCGTTAGTCAAATCAGAAATATCAGCACCAGCTTTTAACATATCAAGGCCATAAGACTCGATGTCAACGCCAGCGATTTCAGCTAATTTATGGGCCATTTCTTTATCTGTTTCTGTGCATGTTGGAGAACGGAATAATACAGTGTCAGAAATAATAGCAGACAACATCAAGCCAGCAATGCCTTTAGGAATTTCTTGATTGTTTTCCATGTACAATTTAGTAAGAATTGTATTGGAGCAACCAACTGGTTCTAAACGCATGAATACAGGACCATCAGTTTCAAAATCACCAATGCGGTGATGATCTACAACACCACACATATTCATGGATTTGTAACCATCGATGATTTGTTTGGATTCGTTATGGTCTGTTAAATATAAGTTGCCACCTTCTGGAGCAAACTCTTCCCAGTTCTTAACGATTTGTGGGTGTTCAAAACCAAAATGATTCAAAATATATGTTGTTTCTTTATTTGCTTCACCTGCACATACTGGAGTTGCTGGTGTGCCCATTTGAGTTAACAAATTAGCAAAGGAAATAGCAGAACAAATGGAATCTGTATCAGGGCTTTTATGACCTGCTACATATGTTTTTACGTCACTCATAATATACCTCTTTTTATATTAATTTCACACTTAATATCGACTTACGTCAATCCGATTTTTAACTCTATTATTATATCATAAATTATACAAAAAAACACGCCACTACTAAGTAGTGACGTGTTTTTGTCATTCTACAAATTTATTGAATGTAGATGATTAGTTGTGATTTTTTTTGCGGTTTGTCAACAAACCAGGTCCAAGTGTTTCAATGATGATGAACAACATTGGAATGATAAAGATACCAAACAATGTAGCTGTGGTCATCCCTGCTACTACTGTAATACCCATGGAAGTACGAGCACCAGAACCAGCACCAGTAGATACTGCTAGTGGTAATACACCAAGGATAAACGCAAAGGATGTCATCAAGATTGGACGCAAACGAATTTTTGCAGCTTCGATAGCGGCATCAACAACGTTCATACCACGCTCGTCAACACGAATCTTAGCATACTCGATGATTAAGATCGCATTTTTTGCGGCCAAACCAACCAAGGTTAAGAGACCGATCTGCATGTAAATATCATTTGCTAAAGAATATCTGCCTGTGAAGTTCAACAAGAATGGTACTAGAGAAGCACCAATCATACCAGATGGTACAGAGAACAATACGGCAAATGGAACCTTCCAGGATTCATATAGAGCAGCCAAAATCAAGAATACGAATACTAGACCTAAACCAAGGATTAACATAGTTTGAGAACCAGCTTTCAATTCTTCACGAGATTGACCTGCCCAGTCATATGTATATCCTGCTGGTAATGTTTTAGCTGCTGCCTCTTTCAATGCGTTAATAGCATCACCAGAGGAGTAACCATTCGCTTGGGAACCACCGATTTGTACAGCCATGGCATTATCAAAACGAGTAATACTAGATGGTGTACCTGTTTGTTCCTTCGTAATATAGTTAGAAACTGGAACCATGAGGCCCTTGCTATTACGAACAGCTAACATATTAAGCTGATCAGCATTTTGACGGTATGCATCTTCAGCTTGAACCACTACTTTATAGTTTTTACCATATGTAGTGAAGTCATTTACTTGAATGCTACCATAGAAGCCTTGTAATGTAGTAAAGATATCAGCTAATGCCACACCATCTTGAGCCGCTTTTTCACGGTTTACATCAAATTGTAAGGATGGCGTAGATGTATCGAAGGTAGTGTAAATAGATTGAATTGCTGGACTCTTACGAGCTTCTGCAATAAATTCATTAGCACGTTCCGCCATAACTTGAGGGCTGTCACCAGCTTTGTTAATAAGGTACATGCTAAAACCACCAGTAGTACCAAGACCAGGAATAGATGGTGGATTCATAGCAATAACTGTTGCTTCTGGTACGCCTTGTGCGGCAAAGCCAAATGTTTGACCTACCATAGCTTTGATAGATGTAGCTTGTGTTGTACGATACTTCCAGTCGGACATGGTAGCGAAGATTACACCAGCACTAGACTTTTGACCACCACCTAAGAGGTCAAAGCCTGCTACAGTAAATACCTCTTGGAATAATTGCTCATCTTTAGGCTTTTCAGGATCATTTTTACCTTCTAAGAAAGAGGCAATCTTTTCAAGGGTCGCCATAGTACGTTCAGATGTAGCACCAGGTGGCTCATTAACAGCAATCATGTAGTAACCACTATCCTCTGCAGGTACAAAGGATGTTGGTAAGAAGTGGAATACTAAACCTGTACCACCAGCAAAGATTAATAATGCAATAACAGTTAAGCTCAAACGATGGCTTAAACGAGCTAATTGGATACCATACCAATTGCTAAAACGCTCTAACGCTGCATTAAATTTGTTTAACTGACGATGTACCCAGTCTTCACGTTCTTTTGGTGTGTGAGGTTTTAACATCGTAGCACATAGGGCTGGTGTCAAAACAAGAGCGACAATCGCAGAAATAACAACAGATACAGCGATTGTTAAAGCAAACTGTTTGTAAAGGATACCTGTCATACCACCCATGAAGGCAACCGGTACGAATACCGCTACCAATACAAAGGCGATACCAATTACAGGGCCTTGTACATTTTCCATCGCTTTAATAGCCGCCTCTTTAGGAGACAAACCATTATATTGTAATTCGTACTCTACCGCTTCTACTACTACGATAGCATCGTCAACTACGAGGCCGATAGCCAATACCATGGCAAATAGAGTTAATGTATTGATGGAGAAGTCTAATAATACGAATGCCCCAAATGTACCAAGCAAAGATACTGGCACAGCAATCATCGGGATAATTGTAGAGCGCCAAGATTGTAAGAATACATATACTACAAAAAGAACGAGTAGCAATGCTTCTACAAAGGTATGCTCTACCTCATTGATAGAGGCACTAACGAATTTTGTATTATCTACAACTACGTTATATTGCATATCTGGTGGGAAGGATTTAGATTGTTCATCCAACACCTTCTTAACATTAGCAATTGTTTCTAATGCATTCGCATCATTTTGAAGAGAAATAGCAAAACCTGCTACCTCTTTATGAGCGGACTTAGCAATAAAGTCATAGCCTTTAGCTCCAATTTGAATGCGTGCAACATCCTTTAAATGTAACACCTTACCATTGGAACTTTTAATAGCAATGTTACCAAATTGTTCAGGTGTCACAAGACGACCGTCAATTTTGATAGGATATTGGAATGCTTGTTCCCCATTAGTAGGATTTTGACCTACTGTACCTGCTGCAGCCTGTAAGTTTTGACCCTTAATAGCTGCCGTTACTTCAGAAATAGTAACACCAAGGTTTTGCATTTTGGCAGGATCTAACCAAATGCGCATAGCATAGTCAGAACCGAACTCTTGTACAGAACCTACACCCTTAATGGATTTAATAGCATCCATCATATAGTTAGTACCATAGTTCTTTAAGAATGTAGAATCATACGTACCATTAGGTGAGCTCAAGGAGAATACCATCGCCATATCACCAGAGGATTTAGTAGTTGTAACACCAACTGCTTGTACCTCTGCAGGCAATTGAGCAAGTGCTGCTTGAACACGGTTTTGAGTATTAACTGTATCCATATCAGCATCCGTACCTTGATTGAACTGAACTGTCAAAGAGTAGCTACCGTTACTAGAACTACTAGATGTCATATAGTCCATATCTTGTACGCCTACGATTTGTGTTTCAATAACACTGGCTACCGTATCATTTACAACTTGAGCCGTTGCACCAGTATAGGCAGTGTTAACACGAACTGTAGGTGGAGAAATTTGTGGATATCGAGCTACCGGAAGGTTCATCATAGAAATGAGACCTACCAAAGTAATAACAATGGCTATTACGATGGCAAAGATAGGTCGATTAATAAAGAATTTCGACACGATCTAGCCCCCTTCTATTTTGTAGCTTTTAATTGTTCTTTTGAAAGTAATTTTGCATTTACTTTCGCACCGTTTTTAACCTTAGTTAAACCATCAACGATGATTGTATCCCCAGGCGCTAAACCTGCTTTGATGATTGTATCGCTACCACTTGTACCGCCAACTTCAACGCTTTTTTGTTCTACTACACCATCAGCATTTACAACAAAGATAAAGTTTTTATCCATGATTTGAAGAATAGCACGACTAGGAACAAGAATAGCATTTTTAAGTTTTTGACCAGGAGAGATTACTGTAGCAAACATATTTGGCAATAACAAATGATCAGGATTTGGGAAGGAAGCTTTCAACAAAAGCTTACCAGTAGATTGGTCAAGACTTTTTGCTGCTTGAACAATAGTACCAAATTGGTTATAAGTATCACCATCAGCGAGTTTTAACTGAATATTTGGACCATTAGAATCATCGCCAGTTGGATTTTTCATGAAGTCAAGATATTCTTCTTCAGTCATGCTAAATTCAACAAAAATAGGATCAATGGAGTCAATTGTAACTAAAGTTGTAGAACCAGCTTGTACAAATGCGCCCATATCAATATCGTCCATACGTAATGTACCGGAATATGGTGCATATACTATTGTGTCACCCAAGTTATCTTGAGCAATCTTTACAGATGCTTGATATGCTTCATATGCTGCCTTAGCTTGTTCTGTAGTACTGCGTTGTGTATCTACCCGTTGTTGCGCAATCGCGTCTTGTTGCGCCAATGTTTCATAACGATTAAGATCTACTTCAGCATTTTTGTAAGTCGCATTAGCTTGAGCAGCTTGCGCTTCTGCATTAGCAAGACGAGAATCGATACGATATAATGGTTGACCAGCTACAACTTGCTCGCCACCTTTAACATATTTTTCAACAACGTAACCAGTTACACGAGCATGTACAGCTACAGAGTTTTCTGCAACTACAGTACCAGCATAGGTTTGATTTACCTGTGCATCACTTGCAGTAATTTTGTATGCATTGACACTCACGTCGCCTGCTTGCTGTTGATTGCTGCCACATCCAGCAACCATTACAGCGGATACAACGAGAGCCGCTAACATACGGGAATAACGGAACTTCATTATCTGTACTCCTTTACACGAAACTAATCATCTATGTGTCATAATTACATAAATATCTTTATATATTTTACAGGATTCTATAGGAAAAGTCAATTTTTTCGATACCCTACTACCTTTGTAAAACCTAGATAAAATCTAAATAGATTCATATTAATTGTATACAACAAAAAAGATAAAAATTATTGACATTTTAACTTCTTTGTGTACACATTTTTCTAATAAAATATCTATGCTCCGTGGGGAAATCATGGTGAAATCATGGTGAAATTTCAAGCGAACAAATGCGTATTTAAGCGATCATATAGGAACACTAAAAAAAGCTAGAAGATTAGGTAACTACTGATTTTATCCAGTAAATACGTATCTTCTAGCTTTAGCTTGAATATTGGTGGAGATGAGGGGAGTCGAACCCCTGTCCAAAAGTGTTGCCATATAGACTTCTCCGAGCACAGTCTATGATTTAGATCTCAGGTTGCTACCGCTCACAGACAAGCTACACAACCCCAGTTCATATTGTCTCGCCTAATTCATATGAACAACTAAATTAAGCCAGCCTACGGTTTGACGTCCATTCACACTTGGTAGGCACAAGTATGAGGGACGTAGCTTATGCAGCTAATGCAAAATTTTCTTCTGCGTTTAAATGTTTTCCCACCGTTTAACGGCCTCATGGAACGCCGACTCGCTATCTATACCACACGCACCCCTGTCGAAACCTTTACATCCCCGTGCGTCGGTCTAATAATTATAAGCCTATTTAGTATGAGTGTCAATTATATCAAACCTTTATGTCCCAGATATATTCACTATCGGTAGACTACTCTACTTACCTAATATCGACGACTTAACCAAACAAATAACGGTTTCTTTCAATTCTATCCTTATTAGATATATTATACACTATCATGAGTCTAATTGTTTCATAGCTTTATGCAGTGATTGGCACACATAATCTATTTGTTCTTTATCATGAGAAGCTGTAACGGTCAATCGAATTCTACTTTCACCAATAGGTACTGTAGGCGGACGAATAGCAGTGCCTATAATCCCAGACTCGTAAAGATAATCAGATCCTGCAAGTGTATCTTCATTACTTCCGATTAGAATTGGGAAAATTGGCGTTTCATTGGTAGCATCAATTCCCATAGAAATTAATTGATCTGCCATATAGTTTACATTTTCTTGTAAACGCCCTAAAACAGATGCATCTGTCTCAAGAACCTGTAGTGCAGCTAGGGCCGCCCCTATATCAGCAGGAGATAATGCGGTGGAGAATATGAAGCTGCGGCTCGTATTAACTAGATAATCAATAATAGTACTATCAGCGGCAACATAACCCCCAACAGATCCTAAGGATTTACTCAATGTACCGAGTTGAATATCTATCTCTTTCTCTAAATTGAAATAAGCAGCCGTACCATGACCATTACCAATTGTTCCCGTTGCATGCGCATCGTCTACCATGAGCAACGCATTATAGTCACGGCTTAATTCATATAATTTATCAAGCGGTGCAATATCTCCATCCATGCTAAATACACCATCTGTAACAATAAGCTTTCGTGTATTTCGATCTACTTGCTTTAATAAATACTTTAGTTCGTCTACATCACAATGGTTATAAGCCATTACGACCCCTCTACTCAATCTACACCCATCAATAATACTAGCGTGATTTAAAGCATCGCTAAAAATGATAGTATGTTTATCAGCTATAGCAGAAATAGTTCCTACATTGGCCATATAACCTGTATTAAATACAAGGGCTTTTTCAGTATTCTTAAATTTTGCTAATGCGTTTTCTAAATCTGTAAATAATGGAAACGTACCCGATACGAGGCGCGATCCACCAGATCCTGTTCCATATTGTTGAGTCCCTTTCAGGGCCCCTTCTATTACACGAGGATCAAAAGTTAAGCCCAAATAATTATTTGAAGCCATCATTAAATATTCTTTATCATCTCGTTTTACGCGCACTGCATCTATAGGGCAGTATTCTTTTAAGGTTCGTAGATTATGATTCTGTACCTTAGTGTCTAATTGTTCTTTAAAAAATTCGTACATGTTATCTCCGTTGAACAAGTACAGGAGCACTCTCCAAATACTCAATTACACTTTCACGATCTATATCAGACCGTACAAAGAAAACCCGTCCCCCAATATCAGATCCTAATTCTTTCATATTGGGAAGTCGATGATATACACCATTACATGCCACATAGCCTACTGTATAATCTGGATCATCAGACCAGCACAATTCTCCCACAATACCATCAGCGGATTGCACCTTAGAGGCTAATACTAAGGCCTCTCTCATATGTTCATTATCGCCTAATGCATAAGAGTCAAAGGAGTCCATGTGACTTACACGCACCCCACGATTGCCTGTATCTAAACGCTCACCAGTAATAGCATCTACTAACATAGCGCCACGCAGGGATCTATCTAAACTTTTTAACATAGAAATAGCTTTGTAAACAGCCGTCTTACTAATAGCAGGACCATCTAATAGTTCAGTCGCCAATTGATGGGATTCAGGAATGCTACCAGTTTTATGTTCCTCTACCTTTAGACAGTCTATATATGTAATCTTCTCCTGTGGAATCAAATCTACTGTAATATTTATAAAATCAGCAGTTCCTTTGCTGTGATGCAGTGCACGTTCAGCCAACGATTGTGCTATAGCTCCAACTTCCTTTAATTTTACAATACGCTCTGCACCAGAAATATGGTGGCCCCCTTTTTCATGGGGACCACCTTGTGCTGCACGCATGCGTACACTATATAATTCACTCATTATGATACCTTGCCTTTTATTACATGATTTTGATGTGCTTGACTGTGGATTTTACGGAATACCTTTACAAATACAGGAGCCATAATAACCGTAAAAATCATGCCTGGCACAGCTAATGCAACCATAGGCAATGCGGCTTTACCAATATATACAGACAAGGTTAACCGCGCTAAGGCAGATGCAATTGGGCCTGAAATCATAATACCGATCAAGTGATTATGGCACATCCAAAGGATTAGACCTACAATGAGACGGAATTGCATAGCAATCATAACATTTAAAATAGTTTGAGTACCTAGTGCTAGGCCAATTAAGCTAGATAAACATCCACTAATAATATACTTTTTAAATCCGAATACGGCACATATTGCTACCGCCAACGGGGCCGATAATTGAAACTCTATACCTGGAATAACATTAGGTATTTTAATAGCCCCTAATACAGTAATCATAGCAGTTAAAATAGCGATCTCAGTAATGTACCGAATGTTCTGATTCATGATGTTTCTCCTCTACTTAGAAAAATGTCAACCACAAACACAACTCTTTGTTTACATTATAAATTCAATATACATATTTATCAACTAAAAATACAGAATAAGTTGACAAATATCACAAAAAAGATCGAGCCATTATGACTCGATCTTTTTAATTTAATATTTTTGTTGTTCTTTAAGTCTCTTAGCAATGTCTCGCTTAGCATCGCGCTCTGCCATATCTTGACGCTTATCATATAGCTTTTTACCAGTTACAAGACCAACAGTCACCTTTACATAACCATGACTAAAATGGAAGTTAAGCGGCACTAAAGAGAATCCTTTCTCCTTAACTTGAGCATGCAGTTTATTGATTTCAGATTTATGCATCAACAATTTGCGAGTTCGTTCAGGTTCATGATTAAAGCGGTTCCCCTGTTCGTATGGACTAATGTGAACGCCATACAATAAGAGCTCACCTTTATCAATGCGACAAAAGCTATCTTTTAGGTTCAGCTTACCTTGGCGTATAGATTTAATTTCAGTACCTGTCAAAGCAATACCGGCTTCATAGGTTTCATGAATATTAAAATCATGACGGGCCTTACGATTATCAGCAATAAGAGATGGACTAGATTGTTTCGCCATATATACCTCTATCGTTTACGTTTACTCTTAGATTTCTTAGATTGATTGCGCTTCGATGTTTTATTAGATTTCTTACGACTTGATTTACTCTTACTAGATTTTTTACTGAAAGTATCGTATCTAGAATGGCCAGATTTACTGCTATCATGTCGTGAAGATTTTTTACTAGATTTGCTTGAAGATTTACGACCTTTACGACTACCAAAGCTATCTCGACTACTTACATAGTCAGAACCATTGCGCAATTGTTCTTGAATAGCCATTAAATTATTAACTTCACCTAGTACAAAGTCAATTTGTTTCTTCTCTACATCAGCTTTTACTAATGTAACGGTTACCTTTTCACCTAAGTGATAAGTTTTACCGGTTCTCTTACCTACAAGCACAAAATGTTCTTCATCGAAGAAATAGTAATCATCATTCATCATGCTCATATGCACGAGACCATCGATACCATTTTCTAACTCTACAAACATCCCAAATGATGTAATGCTAGAAATAGTTCCTTCAAAGACTTCTCCCACAAATGGAACCATATATTGGGTCTTTTTGAGATCTACCGTATCTCGTTCGGCCTCAGTGGCAACTTGTTCTTGTATAGAAGAATGTTCTACAGCCCCCACTAAAAAGGCTTCATCTACATCGCGTTTAGAATAGCCATTTTTCCAATGCATATCCGCTTTTAAAAGGCGGTGAACCATTAAGTCTGGGTATCGTCTAATAGGAGATGTAAAATGCGTATAACATGTAGATGCCAAGCCAAAATGTCCCACATTGTTGGTACTATATTTAGCTTGCTGCATAGAGCGCAAGGTCATAATTTGAGCTACTTGCTCAATATCTTGCCCTTTTACTACATCTAAGATTTTTTGGAAATCCCGTGGTGTTACACCATCAGTACTAAGGACTAAGTTTTGACCTAAATAATTAAGCACCTTTTGGAATAAATCTAGTTTTTCTACACTAGGGTTCTCATGAATACGATATACCGATGTACGGTGTGTATGTTCTAAATGTGTAGCCACTGTTTCATTGGCGATGAGCATACATTCTTCAATAAGTCGTTCCGCCATGGTGCGATCTCGTTTTACGATGCGCAACGGTGTACCATCATGATCAAGTAATACCTTGTACTCAGGAAAATCAAAGTCCAATGCACCTCTACGGCGACGCATTGCATTAAGAATTTTAGAGATTTCTGCCAAATCACGAAGCATAGGCATAAAGTCTTGTAAATCGTCAGGAATAATATTTTCTTCCAGCGCCTTATACACTTCTTTATAGCTACAACGACGGCCTACATGGATAATAGATGGTCGAATGCGATAATGTACAACCTTACCATCTTTATTAATTTCCATCATACACGTCATAGCATAACGGTCTTCATGAGCATTTAAACTACAAATGCCATTAGATAAAACCTCAGGTAGCATCGGTACTACTCTGTCAACTAAATATACAGATGTACCACGTTTATAAGCTTCATTATCAATAGGTTGCCCAGATGTTACATAATGACTAACATCTGCAATATGTACGCCTAATTCATAATTACCATTTGGTAATTTACGACCACTCACAGCATCGTCTAAATCTTTTGCATCTTCCCCATCGATGGTAACCATCTGTACATCACGAAGGTCCCAACGATCAGGATCCTCATGAATCACCGTATCAATTTTCTGGCTAGCTTTAATGACATCGTCTGGGAAATTAAATGGAATCTTATGATTCGCCATGATGCAGTTAATATCGAGACCTACATCACCTTTATAGCCAAGAATTTCCGTAATAATACCTTCTGGCTTTTTATCGCCTTCCGGCCATTTTGTAATTTTGACTAGTACCTTTGCGCCACTACGTGCATCTAATGTATTTTTTAAATCTACAAAGATATCGGTCCCTATACGCTCATCATCAGGGATAACAAAGCCAAAGTGTTGTTGTCGGTCATAGGTACCTACGACGGTTTCATTGGCTCGTTCAATCACATCAACGATGACGCCTTCTCGTTTATGCTTTGTATAGTTAGATGGTACAACGCGAACTCGAACCTTATCATTGTGCATAGCAGTCCCTTTATTTTGTTCTGCTACATATATATCTTCATCTTCAGGCATAATTACAAAGCCATACGACTTACGATAGCCCTTATAAATACCTTCAAATTCTTCATGTTGTTGTTCTGCATATTGATATACATCAGGTCGAGAAGATGTTAGCACCCCTTCTCGAGCAAGCATTTTTGCTGAACGAATAAACATCTCAAGATCCTTACCACCTCGGATGTGATTATCCATAGCAGCATCTTCAATATGATATGCATGTGGTTGTATAGATTTATAAAAGTCTAATACTTTCTTCTTCAAATCTTCACCTCCTTATTCTGAAAAAAGAAAAAGCCTGCAAAGCAGGCTTTCATCATTAGAATTGATTAATCATTGCCCCTAACACTAAGCTCAACACAGCAAAGATAATCCCCAATATAATCGTACATTTAGATAAGAACGCATCCAAACCGCGTTGCTTACCACCAAAAGAAGAGTCTGCCGCACCAGAAACAGCACCACCCATGCCTGCGTTTTTGCTATTCTGTGCAACCACTACTACGATTAATAAGATAGATACGATAACCTCTACAATCATTAAGAAATTTGTCACGACTGTCATCCTTCCTGTGTGGCTCTGGGAGAATCCAAAACCCGATGTTCTAAATACTTCTCTAATTTACGTTTAACCCTTTGTAACGCATTGTCTATAGATTTGACACTGCGATCTGTGACCTCAGCCATTTCTTGGTAAGAACGTCCGTCTAGGTATCCTTCCAAGACCTCCCACTCGAGTTCACTTAAAATATGACCAATATTGCGTTCAATATCATCCAATTCCTCTTGGCTGATAATAAGATCCTCAGGATTGGTAACCTTTGCTGAGGATAGCATCTCGATCAACGTACGCTCTGATTCCTCTGTATATACCGGTTTATTTAACGATACATAAGAATTTAAAGGCGCATGTTTTTGTCTTGTTGCCGACTTAATAGCCGTAATAATTTGTCTAGTTATACAAAGCTCTGCAAAAGCTCTAAAGGACGCCAATTTATCATGTTTAAAATCTCGCGTAGCCTTATATAGGCCAATCATTCCTTCTTGAATGATATCCTCTCGATCAGCACCTACCAAAAAATAAGAGCGTGCCTTTGCACGAACAAAGTTTTTATATTTATTAACAATATAATCGATTGCAAACTCATTTTGCTCTTCTTGAGCTATGACCACAACTTGCTCATCAGTCATTTCTTTGAAATTGTAATCGGACTTGCGTGTATGAATACTGTTCATATGCTCCTCCTTACAATTGAGCAGAAAAACCAATATATTCATTATACTGGAAGTATATGTGATTTTCAACTATCAATGGCCACGCCGTAATTTCTCTAACTTTTCAGCTACTTCAGGAGATAATAAACCTCCTACTTCATTACGTCGCAAGCTAAATTGATCTCGTCTATGTTCATGAGCGTATTGTAGTCGTTCCTCTTCCTTAGCCATGCGAATCATATTTTGCAATTCTCGAGCTGGAATACGTAGTCCGCCAGATCCGAGAATTTGATTTTGTTCAGCTCCATCAGAGGTTACAACATATACATTGGTATATTTGCCTTTCCGCAAAAATACCTCTCGTTCAATAAAGGAATCCGCCGTCTCTCCATCCTCAGTATAGACTTCTAGAAATCCACTCGTAATAGCCTCTACAGAGCCGCCAGATTTTGTATATTTACCATCAAATACAAGGATAACTTCGTATCCCTTGAATTTTCCGTAATTTAACAATCTATCTCTAAGCTCCATACGAGCATGTTCTAATGACTCATGAGCCAATTTCTTTAGATGAGTCCAGGCGAATATCACATTATATCCATCTACAATTAAGATATCTTTTAACATAATTATTTCGCTTGACGTTGACGAACCGCTTCATACATAAGAACGGCAGCTGCCACAGATGCATTCAGAGAATTTAAATTCCCATACATAGGGATGGTAACAAGGAAATCACAAGCCTCTTTCACAACGCGGCTAATGCCCTTACCTTCATTACCGATAACGATAACTGTAGGAATTGTCATATCCGCCTCGTATAAGGTACGATCCCCTTCCATATGAGCGCCCATGACCCAAAAACCTTGTTTTTGAAGTTGTTTAATGGTTTGGGCTACATTACCAACTTGCACAAGTGGAATTTGCTCAATAGCACCTGCCGATGTTTTAGCTACGGTAGCATTAATAGGTGCATTGTGACGCTTAGGAATGAGAACGGCCGTAGCCCCTACACATTCCGCAGTACGGATAATTGCGCCCATGTTATGTGGATCCTCAACACCATCTGTTAGGATAAGCAAAGGTACATCATGATTCGTCTCTTGCAGCACTTCACCTATTTCTTTAAATTGAACAGCAGAAACAAGGGCAATAACACCTTGATGTGGCACCTCTAAATCATATTTATTCATTTGTTTGATAGGTGTTGGACGCACTTCAATGCCTTGAGATTTAGCAAGACCAACAATATCAGCTAGACCTGTTTTAACCTTATCTTCACTGACCATAATGCGCTGGATGGAACGACCACTTTTAAGGGCCTCTTTAACCGCATTGCGACCTACAATATAATTATCCATACTACATACCTCGTAGAGTTATTGAAAAGGCTTGCTTCATAATATCTTGTAAGCGCTCATCTTGACGTGTTTCATAAAGAAATCCAAGTACGGCTTCAAAAGCTGTACTACTACGATATTCTTGAACAGAACTACTTTTTGGCACATTTATATTACTATTTCTAGCACGTCGTGCAATAGCTTGTTCTTGTTCTGTGAAAGTATCCTCTATTTCAAGCAATACCTTCGCTTGTGACTTAGCACAAATAAACTCAGTAACAATGGTGTGCAACACTTGTACCTTAGATATATTCATTTGTACTACTCGTTCACGAACATACATGGAGTATACTGCATCGCCAATATAGGCGAGCATAACTGCATCTGCACTGAGGCACTCCTCTATAGTTCGTTTACGCAAACGAAGCGGCTCTTGTTCAAGAGCCGTCAACTTTTTTATTGCTTCATTCTTTAAGAATTGAAATTGTTTAAACTTCACGTTTTTTCCACCGTGCACCTTGAGGGGAATCCTCAATGGTAATACCGATTTCAGCCAAACGATCGCGGATACAATCAGCTAATGCCCATTGTTTTTGCTCGCGACATGCTTGACGTACAGACAAGATCACTTGCATTAATTCTTCATATTCAGCAGCGTTAGCACCTGTGTTGCCTTCCCATGCTTTTTCAAGAATACCAATTACTTCTGTCATGAACTTGAAGATACGTTTAACTTCAGCAATAGCTTCTTGGCAAACAACACCTTCACGGCCTGTTACAACTTGATAGTAAATGTTGATTTCTTTAGCAAGACCGAACATGCTAGATGTAGCTAACGCAGTATTGAAGTCATCGCTCATAGCTGCTTCGAATTCTTCTTCATACTCTTTAGCTTTTTCTAATAAGTGTTGCGCTTCATCACATGGACCTGGTTCACATTTTTCAAGGTACAATAGATTTTCAATAGCAGTGCTTAAACGTTCTAAGGATTTATTTGCTTCCTCTAAACGTTCATCAGAGAAATCTAATGGACTACGATAATGTGTGCTCAACAAGAAGTAGCGCAATGCGTCTGGGCTATATTGTTCTAAAATATCTTTTACCAAGAAGAAGTTATTCAAGGATTTAGACATTTTTTCAGAATTAATGGTAATGAAACCATTATGTAACCAATAGCGTACAGATGGATGTTGACCAGAACAACCTTCAGATTGGGCAATTTCGTTTTCATGATGAGGGAAGATCAAATCACTACCACCACCATGGAAGTCAAATTCTGTACCTAAATATTTTTGGCTCATAGCAGAACATTCAATATGCCAGCCTGGACGACCATTACCCCAAGGACTTTCCCAATATGGTTCACCTGGTTTTGCTGCTTTCCATAATGCAAAATCCATAGGATTTTTCTTACGGCCATCAACTTCGATACGAGCACCTGCTTCCATATCATCTAATGTACGGCCAGATAGCTCACCATAATGTTCAAATTTATCAACGCTATAATATACATCACCATCGAGTTCATAAGCATAGCCTTTTTCAATCAATGTAGAAATCATAGCGATAATGTCTTCGATATGTGTAGAAACACGAGGATAAATATCAGCACGTTGTACACCAAGTGCATCCATTACTTCAAAATAGCTATCGATATAACGGTTTGCAATAGTATCCCAAGATACACCTTCACCATTAGATGTATTGATGATCTTATCATCTACATCAGTAAAGTTTTGTACATATGTTACTTTATAGCCTACATGTTTCATGTAGCGACGAATTACGTCCCATGTTACGAATGGACGTGCATTGCCAATATGAGGATGATTATATGGTGTAACACCACATACGTACATCTTTGCCTCACCTGGTGTTACAGGATTAAACACCTCTTTTTGGCGCGTCATAGTATTATAAACTGTAATTTCTCTCATCGTTACCGATGCCTCCATATTCGTAAAATAAAAAAGACCTCTCATCTCATACAGAGACGATGGTCCGCGGTTCCACTCTGTTAGGTACCAATCCAGTACCCACTCATCGCATAACGGCGCGTCACCGGACAAACCTACCTATAATCGGAGTGTCAGCTCGTGAATGCATTTCGTCTACCTATTCTTGAACCCTCCCACCATCGGTTCTCGCTAAAAAGTTAGTTGTAGAGTACTTCTTTCAGTCTTAGCTATTAGTAATCATCTATATTCAGATATGTAAATATTGTATCAATTATCCTATAGAAAGTCAATGAAAACAAGAAAATCCTCATCTCTCAACATATCCAATTAGCCTATTAAACATGCATATTCTGGATATAGAATTTGAAAGATGAGGATAAGGAATTACCGATTAAGCATTTTCCAATTTTTCTTGATCATCATGTTTACGGCAAATACCTGCAAAGATAGAGCCTGTAAAGTTATGGATGATAGAGAACACTGCACCTGCTACTGCTGCTTGAGGTGTAAAGTGTTTAAGTGCTAAAGACACGGATAATGCAGAGTTTTGCATTGCCACTTCGATTTGCATAGCACGACGAGAGGAAATATCGATGCTAAGGGCCTTACAAATGAAGTAAGTTACTACGTAACCACTCACATTTTGTACCAAGCAAGCTACGAAGATGATGAAACCAGTTTCAGCAATTTGTTTTTGGTTTACTGCAGTTACAGCTGCCAAAATAAGTAATACTGCAATAGCCGCAATTGTTGGGCATACATCTTTAACTGGTTCGATTTTGGAACCGATGAAGTAATTCAATACGATACCCAAGATGATTGGTACCAATACGATTTTTACGATGGAAATAAACATCGGCATAAATTGAATTTCAATGGAAGATGTAGCACCTGCATAGAGTACAACGAATAAAGGTGTTAATACTGGAGCCAATAATGTAGAAACAGTCGTTGCAGATACAGATAACGGAACATTACCATTTGCAAGGAATGTCATAACATTAGAAGCTGTACCTCCAGGACATGCACCTAACAAGATGAAGCCGATACCAATTTCCGGAGGGAAATTGAAAATAATGGCTACCAAGAAACCTGCCAATGGCATCCATAAGAATTGAATAACAGATACAAGAATAACCTTCATTGGTTGCTTAAATACATCAAGGAAAACTTGAGCCGTTAATGTTAACCCCATGGCAAACATAACAAATTGAAGCATGTACGCAATGTACGGCGTCATCCAAGAAAATACAGTTGGTAATAAATACGCTAGCACTGCCATCAATAGCACGATCCATGAAAGATAGCTATTGAATAAGTGATTAAGAGAACGAATAATACTCATAAAAGCACTCACTTTCATAATAAATAAAAATAAAAGACGCCGATTATTATAGCATTTCTATAGAATAATCTCAATATACATAAAAAAGCTCTCATAACCTCAGCTATGAGAGCTTTTAAATTAGCTTCTATTACTATTTTGTTAAAGCGCTAACATTGTCTAAGCGATGTAAGCATTTTTCTTTACCAAGTAATGTAACGATATTATTCAAATCTGGACCATGCATTTGACCTGTTAAAGCCACGCGGATTGGCATGAATACGAATTTACCTTTCAACGCAGTTTCTTTCATAACAGCTTTAATCGTTGCTTTTACAACGTCAGGTGTAATTTCATCAAGTTCTGCCAATGCATTACGGAATGCACCAAGAACTGTTGGTGCTGTTTCTTCATTCAATACAGCACGCAATTCCTCTTCATGACCTTCTTCAAGGAATACTGTTTCGCCCATGAACATGCCTACATGATCCTTAATTTGTGCACCATAGCTAATATGATCGCGGAATGTAGAGCATAACAATGTCAACCAATCAATATCTGCTTGATTCAAGCTATCTGGAGCCAAACCAACCTCTTTCAAATGAGGTAAGCAAAGATGGAACAACTCTTCATCGCTCAAATTTTTCATGTAATGGAAGTTGATATGGTTCAATTTATCAATGTCGAATACGGCAGGGTTCTTAGCTACGCGGTCCATGGAGAAAGCTTGAATCAATTCATCTTGTGTAAAGAACTCTTCTTCCCCTTCTGGAGCCCAACCTAGAAGCGCTAAGAAGTTTACAAGTGCTTCTGGCAAGTAGCCTAATTGTTTGTATTGTTCAACAGAAGTAGCACCATGACGTTTGGACATTTTCTTGTAATCTTTACCAAGAATCAAGGAAATGTGGCCAAACTTAGGTACTTCCCAACCTAATGCTTCATAAATAGCCATTTGACGTGGTGTGTTAGATAAATGTTCCTCTGCACGAATAACGTGAGTAATGCCCATCATATGATCGTCCATTACTACCGCAAAGTTATATACAGGAATACCATCGGATTTAACGATAACAAAGTCACCTACACCGTTGGACTCAAAGGATACATGGCCACGTACCATATCGTCGAATGCATATGTTTTATTCAAAGGAACGCGTAAGCGAATTGTTGGTTTACGACCTTCTGCAATATATTTAGCCTTAGTTTCTTCGTCTAAGTGTTGGCAATGACCATTATATTTAGGTGTTTCGCCACGATCCATTTGTTCTTGACGAACAGCATCTAATTCTTCTGGTGTACAGAAGCACTCATAAGCTTTGCCTTCGTCTAATAAGCGTTGTGTTACTTCTTTATATAAATCAAGACGTTCTGTTTGACGGTAAGGGCCATTGTCGCCACCTACATCGATACCTTCATCCCAGTTCATGCCAAGCCATTGTAAGGAAGCTTTGATATTTTCTTCACTTTCACGTGTGGAACGAGCCAAATCTGTATCTTCAATACGCAATACAAATGTGCCTTTTTCCTTACGTGCTAATAGCCAGTTAAACAAAGCAGAACGAGCACCACCAATATGGAATGGACCCGTAGGGCTTGGAGCAAAACGAACTTTCATGGAACTCATGATTATACCTCTCCTTCATATACAGAAACGACAGCTTGTGCAGCAATGCCTTCGCGGCGCCCAATAGCACCCAGCATTTCGTTTGTTGTCGCTTTAATACTAATACGTTCTAATGGTATTTCTAAAACAGATTGTAAATTCGCCTTCATCATATCGATGTGCGGCTTTAATTTAGGTGTCTCCGAAATAACCATAATATCTATATTATAGGCTTGTAACCCACGTTCTTTCAATAAGGAATTAACCTTTTCTAGTAAAAGCATACTAGAAATCCCTTTATACTGGTCATCTTCAGGCGGGAAATAATATCCAATATCTCGTAAACCTGCAGCACCTAACATGGCATCCATCAATGCATGAATGAGAACATCCGCATCTGAATGACCATCAGGTCCGAGTTCAGATTCGATATGAACACCGCCAAGAATACAAGGTCGACCTGCTTTTAATTGATGAATATCATAACCAAATCCAACGCGCATACGTGTATCCTCAATTCCTAAATATCGTTTAGCTACTGCAATATCATTCGGTGTCGTTACCTTTATGTTACAATAGTCTCCTTCAACCATATGTACAGGCTTTCCTACATACTCTACTAAAGATACATCATCTGTGCCAAGATACTTCGTTTTATAAGCCACTTGATGAGCCTCTACAAATAAGTCTTTTTGAAAGCCTTGTGGCGTTTGAATTTGATATAACTCACTACGCTGTAATGTTTCCAAAACATTATGATCTGTATCAACCCGTTTAATGGTATCCGTAGCCGGAACACCTACAGTAGCTGCACCATGGATATTAGCCGCCTCAGCTACATCACTAAACATCTTAGTAAAAGCTAAAGGTCGAGCACCATCATGAACAAGAACTATATTAGTATCTTCTGATACAGCCTTGAGTCCACATGCTACAGAATCTTGCCGTTCTTTTCCACCAAGTACTATGTGAACTGGAACAGTTAAATCTAACTCTTGAATATGTTTTGTCATAAACTCTTGTTCACCATCGGCTACAACAAGAATAATCTCATTCAAACCTTCAATATTTGCTACATTTTGTAGTGTACGCTGAATGATAGAGAATCTCCCTAAAGGGATAAATATCTTATTTTCTTTATATCCCATACGGCGCCCAGCACCAGCGGCAAGAACAATACAACTAATTACCTTGTCCATTTTGTCCTCCATCTACACGAGCGAAAATCATGCGACCTGCACTCGTTTGTAATATGGATGTAACCATAACCTCTACGGTTTGGCCCACATAAGGTTTACCATCTTCCACAACAATCATTGTACCATCGTCAAGATACGCAACGCCTTGATGTACCTCCTTGCCTTCTTTCATAATTTGCACGCGAATCCATTCGCCTGCAATGAGGGCTGGTTTAAGTACATTAGCCAGCTCATTAAGATTGAGTACTTCAATACCTTGTACACGAGCAACCTTATTTAAGTTAAAATCGTTAGTCATCAACTTCCATTGTTTATCCAAAGCAAGGCGCATCAATTTAGAGTCAACTTCTGTAAGATCATCATAGTCATCTTCTACCACTTCAATGGCTACCTTATTGGCATCTTGCATCTCTTTCAAAATATCGAGACCACGGCGACCACGATTGCGCTTTGTAGAATCTGCAGAGTCAGAAATAATTTGTAACTCATTCAATACAAAGAGTGGAACTATGAGAGGACCTTCAATAAAACCTGTATTACATAGTTCCTTAATACGTCCATCAATGATAACAGAAGTATCTAATAGTTTTGGAGTACTCGTAGTTTTATCAGATTTATGAGTAGAGAACATTTTAAAACGACTAGTCTTTTTATTCCCATCTCCGCCCCATTGTTGTACATAATTATTGTACATTTCAGGGCCCTTGCGAGCCATGATTTTAAGGCCACTATATCCAAAGATAGCACTTAAAATAATAGGAATGTAAGGTCCTATAATAGGTACTTGATTGAATGCAACACCAATTAAATTTGCAATAATAAGACCGAATAATAAACCGATGGTGCCTGCAATCAATTCTTGATTTGGAATATGAGTGAGAATACGTTCTAATCGTTTAGCAATCACTAAACCTTGTTTTAAAATGAATGAAGAAATTAAATAACCAATAATAACGCCAATTAAAGTACCAAGAATTAATACTGAAATACGTGCAATGGTCAATGACATATCCCCAAAGGACTCGAATTGAGAGACCAAATATGGGTCGATAATAGGTGCTAAGCTATCCATTCCAACATAGGCCGCTGTACCTACGAGAATGGCTATTACATAGCGCAATATCCGATAAATCATCAAATCACCTCCTAATTAAGAAAATACCAGTTGCATTGCTTCTTGAATAGATTTAACGCCTCTAATCTTGATAGAACTATCATTATCCTTGATCTGCTTATAATTGCCTTCAGGAATAATAAACTTTTTAAAGCCTAATTTTTTAGCTTCATTAATACGCTGTTCAATACGTGGAATGCTACGAACATTACCAGTTAAGCCAACCTCACCTAAGATGACCATATCAGTAGGAACGATGCGATTTTTTAAATTAGATACGATGGCAACTGCCATAGACAAGTCACAAGCTGGTTCGTTCACCTTGAGACCACCAATAACGTTAACGTACACGTCCTTATTACCTAATGTAAAACCACAGCGTTTTTCTAGTACTGCCAATAGCACAATTAGACGATTTAAATCATACCCTATGGCAGTCCGTCGTGGCATGCCAAAAGCAGTTGTAACAACAAGGCTTTGCACCTCTACAAGAATAGGACGAACCCCTTCAAGGTAAATCATAACAGCGCTGCCACTTTCCTCATCCGATCGTTCTGCCAATAAGGACGCTGAAGGATTGGATAATTCTTGTAAACCTTCTTCAACCATGGCGAAAATACCAGTTTCAGATGTTGAGCCGAAACGGTTTTTAATAGACCGTAATATACGGAATTGATAAGAACGCTCCCCTTCAAAGTAAAGCACTACGTCTACCATATGCTCTAGCATACGTGGGCCTGCGATATTGCCTTCTTTTGTGACATGACCAATGATAACAGTAGGAATATTGCGTTCTTTACAAAATCGAAGGAGTCGAGAGGTACATTCTCGAACTTGACTAACACTGCCTGGAGCAGCATCGATATCACCAGTATACATGGTTTGAATAGAGTCAATAACAAGTAAGGATGGCGTCATTGCATCAGCTTGTTCAAGGATATGATCTAAATCTGTATCTGCAATAACTTGTAAACGTTCACTATTAATATGTAATCGTTCTGCCCTAATCTTAAGTTGTAACTGAGACTCTTCCCCTGATGCATAGAGAACTGTACCTACAGTATCTGCTACCTTTTGAGAGACTTGCAATAATAGTGTAGATTTACCAATACCAGGATCGCCACCTAACAGCATTAATGCACCAGGCACTATGCCACCACCTAATACGCGATCAATTTCACCAAAGGTTGTAGATACACGGGCAATAGACGAAATTTCAATATCTGGTAAAGCTGTAGGCTTAGTCGTTTGATTCCCTACACCACGGGAAGGTGTACGGCTATGTTTAGTTTCTTTAATAATTTCTTCAACTAATGTATTCCATTCGCCACATTGTGGGCATCGGCCCATCCACTTAGAAGACTCAGCCCCACAGTTTTGGCAGAAGAATACTGATTTTGCTTTTCCCATAATGCCTCAAAATATTTTAATAAGAAAAGAAAGGTCATGAATGATAACCATTCATGACCTTTTATGCATAATTTTACTACATGGTTAACTATCACTATTCTATAGTATACCATTTAACCCATATTTTTTATATGAAAGTTATAACTGTATATTTTATACGCTGACAACGATCTCGTTATCCTTGACATCTACTTTTATAGTTTTTCCTTCTGTAACATCTCCTTTCAAAATAAGGTCTGATACAGGGTCCTCAATTAATCGTTGAATAGCTCGTTTTAGTGGTCGAGCCCCCATTGTAAAATCAGAACCTTCCTTAACGAGTAATTGCATCGCTTCAGATGTGATTTCTAATTGAAGCTCACGCTCTTTAAGGCGTTTTGTAACATCACTCATCAAGATAGAAACAATGTGTTTTAAGTCCTCTTCAGTTAATGGATGGAATACAATCATTTCATCAATACGATTTAAAAACTCAGGTCTGAAATGACGTTTTACAGCATCCATAACAGATTTCTTAGCTTCTTTAAAATCTATACTATTAGATTGATTTGTAGAAGATTCAGTTTTTTTAGGAGCTAAGAATCCAAGCTCTGAAGAGTTCTTATGTAAAGCTTTAGCACCTAAGTTACTCGTCATGATGATAACTGTATTTCTAAAATCTACAGTTCTACCTTGGCTATCAGTAAGGCGACCATCATCAAGAACTTGTAACAAGATATTAAAGAAATCTGCATGTGCTTTCTCTACTTCATCAAGAAGAATAACACTATATGGTTTACGACGCACCGCATCTGTTAGTTGACCGCCTTCTTCATAGCCCACATAGCCTGGAGGGGCACCAACTAAGCGTGATACAGTATGCTTTTCCATATATTCAGACATATCAAGTCGAATCATAGCAGATTCATCGCCGAACAAGGAGGATGCAAGTGCTCTTGCTAGCTCAGTTTTACCTACCCCTGTTGGGCCTAAGAATAAGAATGAACCAATAGGACGTTTCGGATCCTTTAATCCAGCCCTTGCACGGCGCACAGCTTTAGCTACTGCAGTAACAGCATCATCTTGACCTACTACACGTTTATGAAGCTCTTCTTCCAAATGGAGTAAAGTTTGGGATTCTTCTTCTGCTATTTTAGCCACTGGAATCCCCGTCCATTGTGCCACTACTGCTGCTATATCATCTTCCGTAACTACTAACTTTTGATCACTTTCTTCTTTAGCTACAGATTTTTTATCATCGATTTCTTTAACTAGAGCTTGCTCTTCATCACGAAGCTTGCCTGCCTTTTCAAAATCTTGTGATGTAACAGCCGCTTCTTTTTCCTTCTTAACGGTATTGAGTCTATCTTCTAAAGCTTTAACATCTGGTGCCGCCGAGAATACCTTCATACGAACCTTAGATGCAGCCTCATCAACCACATCGATAGCTTTATCAGGCAAAAATCGATCTGTAATATATCTACTAGATAAGGTAACAGCAGCTTTTAATGCTTCATCTGTAATTTTAGCCTTATGAAAAGCCTCATAACGATCTCGTAAGCCTTTTAGAATTTCAAGAGCATCCTCTTCATTAGGTTCTCCTACTTGAACAGGTTGGAAACGACGCTCTAAAGCGGCATCCTTTTCAATGTGTTTTTTATATTCATCAAGTGTTGTAGCACCAATAACTTGGAACTCACCACGTGCTAAGACAGGCTTCAAAATATTAGCCGCATCCATAGCCCCTTCAGTGGCACCGGCACCAACTAAAGTATGAATTTCATCAATGAAGATAATCATATCATCATGTTGTTGAACTTCATCGATAGCTTTTTTCAACCGTTCTTCAAATTCACCACGATATTTTGCACCAGCTAACATAGAGCTAATACTTAAAGAAATAATACGTTTATTGCGCAAAATCTCTGGCACATTACCGGTAACAATACGTTGAGCCAAACCTTCCGCAATGGCTGTTTTACCTACACCAGGTTCACCAATGAGAACTGGATTATTTTTAGTTCTACGGCTAAGAATTTGAATAACTCGTTGAATTTCAGTATCGCGACCAATAACAGGATCAATTTTACTTTGTTTCGCAGACTCATTTAAATCTGTAGCAAAATCAGTTAAGTCACCTAAATCGCCATTGTTATTTACTCCTTCTTGTCTACCATCATTACCATTAGTACTAGAGCCAAGAATATGACGAATCGCTTCTACTATATCGTCGGTACGAATATTCATAGCCCGTAAAATTCCAACTGCTACACCACCGCCGTCGCTGAGTAAACCGAGTAGAATATGCTCAGTACCAACGTAGTTATGATTCATGCGGTTAGCTACTTGAACAGCTAACTCAAGTACATGCTTAACACGTGGCGTCATATATATAGATGTCGCTTTTTTATTACCGCGGCCCACTTGATTTTCTACAGCTTCAAAAATATCTTCTGTAAGAATACCAAGTTCTTCTAATGCCTTAGCAGCAACACCATTTTTAACCTTTGTTAGTCCGATGAGTACATGTTCAGTGCCTACATAGTCATGTCCCAACTCCAGTGCAGCTTCTTGAGCAAAGGAAAGGACACGCTGTGCATCATCTGTAAACCGTTGCATCATACTATCACCTCATCTATCTATGTAAATTATAATTATTTCTCTTCAAATATATGTAAACAATGGTAGGACATACCATTGGAATAGCTATTAACTAAACAAACAAATTCTACAGTCAAATTGAATATATTATATTGGCTTTAATCAAATCCGATTAAAGCCATCTATTATTAACACATAGTTATAAAATGATTATGTGTAAATTTATTATATGTAATTGATTTTGTGCAAATTTATATTAATGTGAAAGCTTTTGGCGGATTATCTTCGCCCGATAGCTATCACGCTCGATGTCTGTTAGATCATCATTTCCTGCGTATTTTGAAAGAAAATTAGGTCTAGTTATGGCGATTAACTCATTAAATGAATTCTTACCCCATGGAGGTAAAATCTCTAAATCAACGCCTAATTGGATATCGCTTAGTTTTGTTAAGGCCTCTTTACCATTTACACGACGCGCATATTGTAAAACGCCATATGAGCGCCATAATACATCTTCTAAACCTTCTTTATCATTATGTAATAAGGATTGTCGAGATTTTCTCTCTTCTGCAATGATACCTTCTACAATCTTCGTCAATTGCTCGATGGTATCATCTTCACTGACACCCATAGTACGTTGATTAGAAATTTGGTAAATATTTCCTAACGCTTCGGAGCCTTCCCCATATAGTCCACGTACAGAATAACCTAATTGAATAATGCTACGAATAAGGCGTGTAATTCGTCCAGATATGGTTAATGCTGGCAAATGTAACATTACAGATGCCCTCAAACCGGTACCTACATTAGTAGGACAAGCCGTTAAATAACCAAACCGTTCATCAAAAGCATATGGATATTTTGTTTCAATTGCCTTATCTATTTTTTGAACTTGTTCATAAGCTTCCTGTAATCGCAAGCCTGAAACCATAGATTGAATCCGCAAATGGTCTTCTTCATTCACCATAATTACAATAGATGCATCATCAGATACTACTAAACTGCGATATGGCAGTTTTTCCTCCAATGCAGGACTCATCAAATGTTTTTCCACTAATATAGCTCGCTCACGCTCGCTTAATTGTTCAAGATTAATATTGGAGTATTGATGTCCATCTGCTTCTTTTAAAGATTGAAGCAAACCTCTAGAAATGGTATTTACCTTTTCTAAAGATGACTTATCATTACGATTTGTAAACAATATTCCATCAAAATTCCGAGCTAATCGGATTCGACTAGATATGACAATATGATCGGTTGCATCCGTATCGTGTTGTAGCCATGGGCTTAGAGGAGAATCTAATATAGTATCTAACATAATAAGAACCTCCTACTCTTTATCGCCACCAATGATGGCTTCTAATTCTTTTATTTTATCTCTTAAAATGGCTGCATCCTCGAAGTTCTCTGCTTGAATTGCGGAGTCTAATTGATGTCGTAATCGCTTTAGTTCATACTTTGCTTTAAATATATTATGACCATGACTAGGAACAGTTCCTTCATATTCAGAACTACCTTGTAATCGTTGTAATAATGGTTTTATTTCACTAGCAAAGGTTTCATAACATGTATCACAACCAAACTTTCCTACACGATTAAACTCATCATAAGTAATACCACATTGAGGACAACGTTTAGACTGATGTGATTTTAATAAACTATCAGGATAGACCATATTCTTAAAGAAATCATTAGTAAAGAAGCTATCATCCCACATATCATTCATAAAGGAACTGTAAGGGGATAATTTTCCCTCCTGCTGTAATGCAGTTGCACAAGTATTGCACAAATGTTGTTCCGTCTTCTGATTATTTACAATATTTGTCATATGGATAGTAGCTTCATTTTTATGGCAATGATCACATATCACTGATCATCACTCCTTCCGTAGTGTATCCACCATTGTTGCGTAAAGCTGACGAATTGCTTCATTACGATGTTCAATATCGGTATTCTCAATCAATGTAGCAAAGGAATTATGCATTAATTGAGCTTCACGACGAGTAATCTTTTCAGCCTGTAGTAATTGGAACAACGATTGGTCTACATCTTTAATATCAATCAATCGATCTACTGTATTTTGACCTTCATAAATACGATAGGTTGTTACAGCTGGTAATGAATCTGAGCTTTCTGGATTTAATTTAGTAATTCGAATATATCCACCTAGCCCACGTCTTGATTCAACATCAAAGCCGCGTTCATTAGAAAATCGTGTACTTAGTACATAACTAATTTGCGATGGTGCACAATCTAATTCATCGGCTAATTCGTTACGTTTTAAAATTAATTTCTCTTGTTCTTCACGCATACGATCTAATATAAACTTTTCTATTTTATCAGCTATCATACTCATAAAAAACACCTCTTTAACATTTTATTTAATATATTTTTGACTATTTGCTTTTTACATATATCTATTATATTTGACTTTTTGACTTTAGTCAATATAAAGGTCAAATTTCTCATATTATAATTTTGACCTTTTAATACAATCTCTTATAATTGGACTTAATCTTAAATTCTAGGTATAATAAATGAGATATATTTTTATGAAAGAAGGTGTTGTTATGGCAGAAGCATTAGGACAAGAACTGTTAATTGATTTGTATTCCTGCGATGAAGATGCAATCTCATCCGCTACAGCTGTACAAGAAAGTGTAGCAACTGCATTTGATTTAGCTGACCTTGATGTTGATGAAATCAGTTGTCAAGTTATGGACGAGGAGATCGCCCTCCTATCTGTTGCACCAGGCTTTCACTTTACATTGCACACATATCCTGCTCTAGGCTATGTGGCTGTTGATTTGTATTCTTTTGAGCAATCCTTACCGCTTACATTGATTATGAAAGCATTACGTAAATCTTTCAGAGCTGAAAAGGTAAAAGCAACAAGTGTACAACGTGGCGACTTTGGTAACGAACGTGATATGAAGCCACGTCGCAAAACTAAGATTACTACACTCGGTCGTGTCTCTCGTACACGCATCCAACTCAAACAAACAGGCGGCAAGTTGAAAAAACAAAGTGCTAAGGTTATCAAAACATTAGCAAAAAAAAGCGGCCTAAAAAAATAATACAAAAGGACTAACCTATAGGTTAGTCCTTTTTTATAGCTCCGAAAAGGCTAGAGGAAATTCCTCTAGCCCTTTTAAGGTTGATATTTTATTTATAATAGCTTATCTACGAACCATCATTTCTTCAAGGTCAAGAACATCAGCAATTTCATCAACATCATCACAAATGTATTCTGCATCAGCTTCTTTTAGTTCAGCTTCTGTACCATAACCATAAGTAACGCCGATAGAGATACAGCCAAGTTCATTAGCTGCCTCTACATCATACTTGCGATCCCCAACCATAAATGCCAAACGACGACCATTGTCATCGGTCAATGGGTTACCACAAAGGGTAAGAGCCTTTTCAAGGATCTCTTTCTTGTGCAATAAACCAGCCTCGTAATTGGCACCTACAATGACATCAAAGTACGGTGTCAATTCAAAATGATCGAGAATATCTTTAGCATAATGTTCTGGTTTTGCAGTCGCTACAGCTATAGTATATTGTTCAGTTTTACATTTAGCTAATAAGTCTACAATATTCGGATATACTTTATTTTCAAATTTACCGATGGTACCATACCGTTCACGGAATTTAAAGTATGTTTCTTCCGCTTGCTCAAAGGTCATACCACAATGTTCTTGGAACGCATCTACCAATGGTGGTCCTAAGAATAATTGTAATGTTTCTTCATCAGGTACATCATAACCAAAATGTTCCAATGCAAATTTAATGCTTTTAAGAATACCTTCTTGAGAATCCGTTAAAGTTCCATCTAAATCAAATAATATAGTTTTCTTCATATTATTTCTTTAAAGCCTCTTTCAATGTATGCCATGCAAGAACTGCACATTTAACACGTGCTGGCATGTTAGAAATATTTTGTAATGCCATAGCATCTTCTAATTCTTCTAACTCATTTTCATCGGTAATCTCTTTTTTAATCATACCTAAGAAAATTTCTACCAAACGAAGAGCTTCCTCAACGGATTTGCCCTTGATGATATCAATCATCATAGATGCAGATGCTTGGCTGATAGCACAACCAGAACCTGTGTATGCAGCATCTTTAATAATGCCATCTTCCACATTGAGTTGCAATGTTAGGTCATCACCACAACTTGGGTTATGGCCATGCTCAGAATTTGTAAAATGAGCTAATTCATGTTTATTACGCTTATCTTGGTTATGTTCCAAAATAAGTTCCGTATATAATTGATCCATTTCCATTGATGGTAAATCTCCTAATCTTTAAAACCCATTACAGAACGAACTGTCTTTAATACTTCAAGGAAAGCATCTAAATCTTCCTTACGAGTATATAAGTACATACTTAGACGCGTGGATGCAGATACGTTGTAGAATGCACCTAATGGTTGTGCACAATGGTGACCAGAACGAACACAAATGCCCTTGGAATCCAAAATTGTAGCTACGTCATGAGGATGTACATCATCTACTGTAAATGCAATTACGCCATGTTTTTCCTTAGGATTTTGGGAGCCAATTACGTGAACGTGTGGCAATGCAACAATCTTAGGAAGAATATATGCTACAAGTTCCTCTTCATAGGCTTCAATAGCATCCATGCCAAAAGATTCTAAATAATCAATAGCTGCATGCAAGGAAACGGCACCATCAGCATTTGGAGTACCAGCTTCGAACTTGTATGGAAGCTCATTAAATGTAGCGGTTTGTTCTTTTACATACTCAATCATGTCACCACCCAATAGGAATGGAGGCATAGCTTCTAATAGTTCACGTTTACCATAGAGTACACCAATACCTTGGGATGCACACATTTTATGGCCAGAGAATACGAAGAAATCGCAATCTAATGCTTGAACGTCGATTTTTTTATGAGGTGTAGATTGAGCACCATCTAGAACAACAATAGCGCCTACAGAGTGAGCCTTTTCAGTTAATTCTTTTACTGGGAATTCCATACCAAGCACGTTACTAACATGAGCAAAAGCGACGATTTTAGTATTTTCATCAATTTTATTGATTTCACCGTCTTTTAAATGCCCATGTTCATCAAGGTACATGTATTCTAAAGTTGCCCCAGTTTGTTCTGCCACATATTGCCATGTTACAAGATTTGCATGATGCTCAGCAACAGTAATGACAATCTTGTCACCTTTTTTCACATTATGAAGACCATAGCTATGGGCAATCAAGTTCATAGATTCCGTACTATTACGTGTAAACACGACTTCTTCACGTTCGCGAGCATTGATAAATTCAACTACGCGATCCCGTGCATTTTCATAGTCTTCAGATGCTTCGATAGCCAAAATATGAGAACCACGATGTGGATTACCATTACGTTGTGTCATATGTTCCACAACACGGTCAATTACGGACTGTGGAATTTGTGCAGTAGCACCGCTATCTAAATAGATAACGCGGTGCCCATTATGCTCTTTATGTAATATAGGAAAGTCTTTGTATGCTTCTGCAATTGGTCTCATAAAAACGCCTCTTTAAATTTTATTACGTACAGCTGCTAATGCTGCTTCTTCAATCGTTTCATCACCAATGCGATCAATAATAGGTCGAATCATAGATTCAACAATGATATGTTTTGCTTCTACTTCACTAAAGCCACGGCTCATGATGTAGAACAATTTATTATGATCAATTTGGCCTGCACTTGCTGCATGGTTACCAACTACATTATCTTCTTTACACAATAAGAGTGGCAAAGAAATAGATTTTACAGTAGGGTCTAACAACAAGCAAGTATCTTCTTCCGCGCCTTCAGCTGCAGTTGCACCATGAAGAAAATCAAGAGTACCACGGAAGGATTTTTTAGAATTACCGCTAAGAGCACCTAAGGTATGAATATCACTGAAGGACTTTTTGCCACCATGACTCATAACCATAGAAATATCAAATTTTTGCTCTTTATTACCAAGATAAGCAATATCATGAATCATACGAGATTCTTGACCTACTAAATCGTGATAGTAATTCAAGATGTTTTCACTACCACCAATTTCAATATTGATGTATTCTACATCTGCTTTATCTTCTAATTTAGTGTATCGATGCTCGATATGTTGTACATGTTCAGGTAAAAGATTTACCTTTTTCACTACAACTTTACCAGCTTCTTTAACATCGTATTCGTTTAAATAGCTAACATTTGTCAATACATCGCCAGAACCAGTTACATAGAATTGTACTTCTAATTCAGCACCTTCGCCAACGATAAATTGGAAACGGTTTGCCACGCGAGCATTAGCATCAATGCGGATACCTACTACTTCTTTTGCTTTAGCAGGTACATTGATGGCATAGCCTTCTGCTTTTTCCACTAATAGTTGAACAGCTTCTTTATTAGCACCTTCATAATTACCATCTAGCAATGCTGCACCAGCAGGTAATGGTGAAAGTATATTTTTATTCGCTTCTACAGCGATGGATTGTACCGCTGCATCTTCTCCAGCTAGAGAGCTTACAGTATGATTAACGCGTAACCATCTGAATGTCGGTCTAGGGAGTTCATTAAATAGTAATTCGCTCATAATTCCTCCTTAACCGATAGAACCTTCTAATTCAAGATTGATTAGATTGTTCATTTCTACTGCATATTCTAGTGGCAATTCTTTAGAGATTGGCTCTACGAAGCCACGAACAAGCATAGCACGGGCTTCTTCTTCGCTGATACCACGAGTCATAAGGTAGAAAATTGCTTCATCGGAAATACGACCGATTTTTGCTTCATGACCTAAATCCACATTATCGTTTTCTACGATAATTGCTGGGATTGTATCAGATTGAGACTCAGCATCAAGCATCAAGGATTCACAAGAAACGGTTGCTTTGGAATGTTCAGCTTTAGGGCCAATCTTCAAAAGGCCACGATAAATTGCAGCGCCACCGGATTTAGAAATGGATTTAGAGTTTACATTACTTGTTGTATATGGTGCATTGTGTACCACTTTACAACCTGTATCAAGGAATTGACCTTCACCGGCGAATGTTACACCTGTAAATTCAGCATGCGCACCTTCACCGTTAAGAATACTCATTGGATACAAGCAAGAAACTTTGGAACCAAAGGAACCAGATACCCACTCGATTGTACCGTTTTTACCTACTACACAACGTTTTGTGTTAAGGTTGTACATATTTTTAGACCAGTTTTCAATTGTAGAGTAACGCAATGTAGCATTGTCTTTAACGAACAATTCAACAGCGCCTGCATGAAGATTAGATACATCATACTTAGGAGCAGAGCAACCTTCGATAAAGTGCAATTTAGCACCTTCTTCTACAATGATCATAGTATGTTCAAACTGACCAGCACCTGGTGCATTCAAGCGGAAGTAAGATTGCAATGGAATTTCTACTTGTACGCCTGCTGGAACGTATACGAAGGAACCACCAGACCAAACTGCACCATGAAGAGCAGCCCATTTATGGTCTGTAGGTGGAATCAATGTCATCCAGTATTTTTTTACGATTTCTTCATGCTCATGTAATGCTGTTTCAATATCAGTATAGATAACACCTTGTTTAACAAGATCTTCTTGAATACTGTGGTAAACAACTTCAGAGTCATATTGCGCACCAACACCAGCAAGAGATGTTTTTTCCGCTTCTGGAATACCTAAGCGGTCAAAGGTGCTTTTAATTTCTTCTGGAACTTCGTCCCAGTTTTCTTTCATATCTACTTTAGGCTTAACATACGTATGGATATTAGCCATATCTAAGCCAGAAATATCAGGAATCCAGTTTGGAATACCCATACGATTGTAGATTTCTAAAGATTTCAAACGGAAGTCAAGCATCCATTCAGGTTCATTTTTATTAGACCAAATTTCACGGATAATATCTTCTGTTAAACCGGCATCAGAAATATAAGAATATTCAAAGTCATTCTTAATATCATAGACACCACGGTCCATATCCGCGACTTGGGTTTTCTTTCTTTCTTCCATTGTGCCTCCTATGCTAATGCTTTGTATGCGTCGTAACCTTTTTCTTCGATTTCACGTACAAGAGAAGCATCACCAGTTTTAACGATCTTACCGTTGATCAATACATGAACATAGTCAGGTTTTAATTTTTGCAAGATTTGGTTGTGGTGAGTGATGATCAATACAGCATTGTCTTCGTTGTGGAAACGTTGTACGCCTTCGGATACGATACGAACCGCGTCTACGTCAAGACCGGAGTCAGTTTCATCAAGAATAGCCAATTTAGGATTCAAAATGGACATTTGAAGAATTTCATTTTTCTTGCGTTCACCACCGGAGAAACCTTCATTTACATAACGTTGTGCATAGGACAAATCAAAGGATAATTCATCCATTTTTTCTTTCAATTCTTTTTTGAAGGATAAGGCACGTACATTTTCACCAGTAATTGTAGATTTCGCTGTACGAATGAAGTTTTCTACAGTGATACCAGGAATAGAAATTGGGTTTTGGAAGGACATGAAAATACCAGCTTTTGCACGATCGTTTACTGCATCTTCTGTAATATCTTTACCGTCAAAAATAATGGAGCCGCTGTCTACAGTATATGTAGAGTTACCCATGATAGCATTAGCAAGTGTAGACTTACCTGCACCATTTGTACCCATTACTACGTGAATCTCACCTTTATTAATTGTTAAGTTGATACCTTTCAAGATTTGTTTATCTTCAACGGATACCTTTAAATCTTTTATCTGAAGTAATTCAGCCAAAATGTTCACTCCTTTTTATTATGTATCCTCAATATCGAGGCATACAATCGTTATATGTAAAACGTATATACTGACACATATAAAAAGGCGGTACGCACTAACGTGAATACCGCCGTAATTCTCGCCAACTTAGCAAGTATGTGCATAACAATCTACAATTATTATACATTCTTATCTAAATGATAGCAAGATATTCCTACTAAAATATACAGGAATTAAAAGAATATCATATATTACATATATTGATAGGCTTTTAATAATATTCATTCTCATCCTATTCGATTCTCAATATTAAATTATAGGTTTGAAAAATCAAGAGTTCCAAATAAATCATCATATGTTTCAGCACGACGAATTTGTGTAACAGAGCCATCTTTATGTAATAACAACTCAGCAGAACGCAATTTACCATTATAGTTAAAGCCCATAGAATGCCCATGTGCACCAGCATCATGAATGATGATACGATCGCCAATATCAATTTTTGGCAATTCACGTTGGATTGCGAACTTATCGTTATTTTCACATAAGGAGCCTGTTACATCATATACATGGTCCTTAGGCGCATTTTCTTTACCCATTACAGTAATATGGTGATAAGAACCATATAATGCTGGACGCATAAGATTTGCCATGCAAGAATCAAGACCAATATAATGACGATAAATATCTTTTTTATGAATTGCTGTAGAAACTAGGTAACCAAAAGGACCTGTAACCATACGACCACATTCATAAGCTAATGCTACATCACCAAGACCATTAGCTACGAGAATTCTATTGTAAGCCTCTTCTACACCCTTGCTAAGCGCTTTGAAATCTACAGGTGTTTGTTCTGGTTTATAAGCAACACCTACGCCACCACCAAGATCGATAAACTCAACATTGATGCCAAGCTCATTTTTAATATCTACAGCAAGATTGAAGCAAAGTTCAGCCGTGCCAACTAAGCCATCGATATCAAGTTCATTAGACACAACCATTGTATGGATACCAAAATGTTTTACACCTTTTGCTTGTAGTTGTTTGTAGGCTTCAAAAATTTGTTCACGAGTCATACCGTATTTAGCTTCTTCAGGAAGGCCAATAATTGTATTGCCACCCTCTTTTAAGGAGCCTGGGTTATAACGAACGCAGAACGTATCAGGCAAAGAACCATGATTTTTTTCTAAATATTCAATATGAGTAATATCATCTAGGTTGATAATAGCACCCATTTCTAGTGCTTTTTTATATTCCACATATGGTGTGTCATTAGATGTGAACATAATATCATGACCTGTAATGCCCACTTTTTCGCATAGCATCAACTCTGCCAAGGAAGAGCAGTCTGCACCTACCCCAAGTTTTTGTAACACACGCATAATATATGGATTTGGAGTCGCTTTTACAGCAAAATATTGTTTAAACCCTTTATTCCAAGAAAATGCATCAATAAAAGATTTCATATTTTCAATGATACCTTCTTCATCGTAAATATGAAATGGTGTTGGATATTGGGCAATAATATTTTCTAATTGTTCAGCTGTAAACGGAACTGTTTTTGTATTCATAATAACCTCGCTACACAAATAAAAGACTCATCAAGCGACGAGTCTATTATCCTAATTATTTAAATAAAGCTTTATCTAGGCTATAGCGACCTGCACCTACAAAGAATAACATAAGTGCACCAAAGCCCATTTGAGATGGATAGTCCCAGCTAAAGAAGCTGCCACTAAGACTTAATGTTGTAGCCACTGCTAATGTACCAATAAGTAACAAAGATCCTATCCGTGTAAATAGACCAATTACTATAAGTACGCCGCCTATCATTTCTGCATATGCTGCCATAGTGCCTAATATTTCATAACCACCAGGTACCCCTAATGGCGCCAACATAGCTCCAACTTTATAAAGGCCTTCAGCACCGCTCAAATACTTTAAATATCCATGATAAAACATGGAAATACCAAGTGCTAAACGATAAACTAAGAGGCCAAAATTAACATAATTAGGTTTACTTTTAAAAATAAAGCTCAACATAGTAATCCTTCTTTCAGGTTAAACAACATCGAAATAATTCGATAACCATATTATAAAGGTCAGTAACTACTGTGTCAAACTAGACTCAATATTAAATTCTATAGAATTATAACATATGTTGTATACAAAATCAATTTTATCGATTTGATAATCCTCATATAGCTGATTTAGATATATACAAAAATAATCCTAATGAAAAAGTGAACATATAGTTCCTAATTCATTAGGATTATTCTAAATCTTATAGATTATACGCTAAGCAGTTGATTACATCATACCGCCCATGCCACCCATTGGAGGCATTGCAGGAACTGCAGCATTTTCTTCTACTTTATCAGCTACGATTGTTTCAGTAGTCAATACAAGAGATGCGATGGATGCAGCATTTTGAAGAGCAGAACGTGTAACTTTTGCAGGATCCACGATACCAGCTTTTACCATGTCGATGTATTCTTCAGTCAAAGCATTGAAACCAACGCCAGCTTCAGTATTTTTAACTTTTTCAACTACAACGGAGCCTTCAAGACCAGCATTGTAAGCGATTTGACGAAGAGGTTCTTCTACTGCACGTTTAACAAGGTTGATACCAGTTTGAACATCACCAGTAGCTTCCAATGTGTTCAAAGCAGGGATGATGTCGATGAATGTAGTACCACCACCAGCTACGATACCTTCTTCAACAGCAGCGCGAGTTGCGTTCAATGCGTCTTCGATACGAAGTTTTTTATCTTTCATTTCAACTTCTGTAGCAGCACCTACTTCGATAACTGCAACACCACCGGACAATTTAGCAAGACGTTCTTGTAATTTTTCACGGTCGAATTCAGAAGTTGTTTCTTCTACTTGTGCACGGATTTGGCTTACGCGTTTAGCAATTACATCTTTATCGCCTACACCATCGATGATTGTAGTTTCATCTTTAGTAATGCGAACTTGACGAGCTGTACCAAGGTCAGTAAGTTCTACGGAATCAAGTTTACGACCCATATCTTCAGTAATTACAGTACCGCCAGTCAAGATAGCGATATCTTCAAGCATAGCTTTACGACGGTCACCAAAGCCAGGCGCTTTAACTGCAACAGCTTTGAATGTACCACGCAAACGGTTTACTACCAATGTAGCCAATGCTTCACCTTCTACATCTTCAGCGATGATAAGAAGTTCTTTGCCTACTTTTACCACTTTTTCAAGTGTTGGCAACATATCAGCGATAGCACTGATTTTACGGTCAGTAATCAAGATGTATGGGTTATCCATAACAGCTTCCATACGATCAGGATCAGTTACCATGTAAGGGGAAATGTAACCGCGGTCGAATTGCATACCTTCTACTACGTTTAATGCAGTTTGCAAGCCTTTGGATTCTTCAACAGTGATAACGCCGTCGTTACCAACTTTTTCCATAGCTTCAGCAATCAAACCACCGATTTCTTCGTCAGCAGCGGATACGCTAGCAACTTGAGCGATTTCAGCTTTACCAGAAACTTTGATGGAGCGTTTTTTAATTTCTTCAACTAAAGTTTTAACTGCTGTTTCAATACCTTTTTTCAAGATCATTGGGTTTGCACCAGCTGCTACGTTTCGCATACCTTCTTGAATCATAGCTTGTGCCAATACAGTTGCAGTAGTAGTACCGTCACCTGCTACGTCGTTAGTTTTAGTAGCAACTTCTTTAACTAATTGAGCACCCATGTTTTCAAATGGATCTGGAAGTTCGATATCACGAGCAATAGTTACACCATCGTTTGTAATTGTTGGGGAACCGAATTTTTTATCCAATACAACATTACGACCTTTTGGTCCTAATGTAACTTTTACAGCATTTGCCAATTGATCAACGCCACGACCTAAAGCGCGACGAGCTTCTTCATTAAACAAGATTTCTTTTGCCATATGTATTACCTCCTAGATAATAACAGTATCTAATGTAAGGGAATGTATATGCCCGTAGGCAATATAGAATGTATCAATAGTATGTTTAGCTCTATACAGCTATAAATTAGCTATTATAGTACTGCTAAGATATCGCGTTCGCTAATGATCAAATGAGTAGCGCCATCGATTTCTAATTCGCTACCAGCATATTTTGCGAACATAACAGTATCGCCAACTTTAACTTCTGGAGCTACACGTTGACCATTGTCATAAACTTTACCAGCACCTACAGCTACTACTACACCTTCTTGAGGTTTTTCTTTTGCTGTATCAGGAAGGAAAATACCACTTTTAGTTTTTTCTTCTTTTGCTTCTAAACGGATAAGAACGCGGTCAGCTAATGGTTTTAACATATGATGTCACTCCTTATTTACTAGTTATTATTTACAATTTATTAGCACTCTAAGTTACCGAGTGCTAATTACATGTATTATTATAACCGATGTCAAAATAAATGCAAGCAGAAATTTTGATTTTTTGACTTTTTAGTTTTTATTTGATGTTAGACACAAAAAACTAGTATAAGTTTTATCCTTATACTAGTCTTTTCATTTATTTAGAAACTTGATTAATTAATGCCTTACAGATATTAACAATACTATCTCGTTTCTTCATACTTAGGGCGCGAATACGATTATACGCTTCCTCTTCAGATATAGAGTATAACTCCATCAATATACCGGTCCCCTTTTGAATGATCTTCCGATCTTCTAATGATTGTTCTAATTCAGCCATTTTTTCGCGCAACTCAATATCACTATTATAACGTCCTAAGGCCATTTCTAGAGTTGGAACCAATTGCTCTTCACGTACAGGTTTTATTAAATAGCCATAAACGCCAGATTCTCTAGCCTTATTAATTAAATCCTGTTGACTATAGCTTGTTAATAGTACGACTGGTGCTTCATGGTGAAATCCAATTTGACGTGCTGCTTCGATGCCATCTAATTCCGGCATTTTTACATCCATTAGAACAATATCAGGCTTATATTCTCTGCAAAGTTTAATGGCTTCCACTCCATTAGTGCCTTCTGCTACAACTTCATGACCACAGGATTCAATAATATCGCGTAGATCCATACGTATAAGGGATTCATCATCCACTATTAAAACGCGCATTTACTTCTCCTTCTTCATATGTATTGTTACTAGTACACCAACATCTGTATTTTCTACAGATAATTTACCTTTTAGCTCATGGGTAACTAAATTATTAATGATAGTTAGTCCTAATCGCTTGTTGGAATTAATAGAAAACTCTAGAGGCAACCCTTTACCCGTATCAGAAAAAGCTAATACAATATATTCCTCTGACTCTGTAACAGCTAAACGAATCTCTCCGTTTTTACCATCTAAGCCATGTTCAAGGCTATTGGTAATTAGCTCATTAATTATGAGGGATACATAACTTGCCATATGAGAGGAAATCAACATATCCTCTCCACTATAAGTAAAGGTAACATCTTGGTCTTGTCGAACCATACTCATACGCAATAAGCGACATAGCTCGTCATAAATTGATCGGATACCTATATAATCCTCGTCATAATGGGATACAATATCATGAACTAATGCCATACTTTCAATACGATTTATCCCCTCTTGCAAGGCTTGTTTAACCTCAGGTAAGCTAGAACGTCTAGCCTCCATACGCAACAATCCAGCTACGGTTTGTAAATTGTTTTTTACACGATGGTGAACCTCTTTAATAATCGAGTTCTTTACCAGTAATTCTTGTTGCTGCTTACTTTCACGAGTACAATCGTGAAGGACGAGGAAACAACGTGTTTCATTACGCCCCATAGCAATAGGAATCATATGTTGACGAATGACCATATCTTGATAGATTTCTTCACTAGTATATATGGTTCTATCCTCTAACACTTGTTGGATGGCTGAAACTTTTAAGGTACTGCTATAAATTGATGAGCCCACAAGTCGTCGGTCAAATCCTAGCAAATCTACTAGTTGTACAGCCGCCTCATTACCATACAGAATTCTATGAGAATCATCAAAGATGATTAAACCATCAAAGTAAGAAATCGGTTCGTATGATTGTATTTGCTCATCCGTAGCAGTCAGCATAAGCCGTTGCATCGTATCTGACAAGGTATACTCTTGCTCATATTGCTCTATCTTAATAGACGGAGACACGGTAAAAGCTATGCCTCCAATAATACGCCCACCATTGTCTACAACAGGAAAAACATGTTGTCGTTGATCATGTTCTACCCCAATAAGCGGTTGTCCATGTTCCATCATAGAATGCCATGTGTTATTGCCTCTTAACTGTCGAGTAATAACACCTTGGTCACTCCGTTCAATGCACAGCATATCAGCATGATGATGCATAGTACCTTGTGAGGACTCTAGAAGGGGGGTAAAAATCTGTATCCTTTGACGGGTCAATGACTCGCCAAAGGATATGAGTTTACTAATATGCTCTAATAATGAGGTTTGTAATGGACCTAATGGTGTTGTATTTAAAATATCTTGACCGATATCCACGATTAATCCTCTTTCCAAGATACATGACCAATTTCAACACTTGGTTTTGCATTCAATGTTAAATCTGCAAATTTACCAGCTTGAGCCATATAATAAGCACGACAACCAATCATCGCTGCATTATCAGTGGACAAAATTTTATGAGGCTTGTAATAGGTAAATCCTTCTTTTTCGCACATTATTTGTAATGCTGTTTGTAAACCTTTATTAGCAGAAACGCCACCAGCTATGGTAATACGAGTTTCCCCCAATGTATGAGCCGCATCTCGTGTTTTCTCAACCAATACATCCACAATAGCCTTTTGAAAGGACGCTGCAACGTCTGCTTGATTTATAGGTTCATTCTTTTGTTGCTTACTATTTAAATAGTTTAACACTGCGGATTTCAATCCACTAAAACTAAATTCGAAATTACCTGGCTCACTCAAAGCCTTTGGAAACTCAATAGCATCTGGATTGCCTTCAATTGCAAGGGCATCGATATGAGGGCCACCTGGGTATGGGAACCCCATAACACGAGCAATTTTATCAAATGCTTCCCCCGCTGCGTCATCGCGAGTCTGTCCAAGGATATCAAACTCTTCATAGCCTTTCACATGCACTAGCATGGTATGACCACCAGACACGACGAGACTCAAAAATGGAGGCTCCAATTCTGGATTAGCTAAGAAATTAGCAAAGATATGACCTTCCATATGGTGAACTGGTACCAAAGGAATACCTGTAGCAAAGGATAATCCCTTCGCAGCAGCTACACCAACTAATAATGCGCCCACTAGACCTGGGCCATAGGTAACGCCAATATGGTCTATATCTTGTAAGGTTACATTTGCATCGCGCAATGCTTGATCTATAACCGGTATAACTTGTTCAATATGATGGCGTGATGCGATTTCCGGTACAACACCACCAAATTTTCTATGAATAGGCACTTGGCTAGAAATTACATTAGATAAAACAGTACGCCCATCCTTTAGGACAGATGCAGATGTTTCATCGCAACTACTTTCCAAGGCTAATGTGTAAATACTCATTCTATTTCCTCTGAAACGAGAGACATAATATAAGCATCCTCTTTTGGCTCTGAATAATAATCTTTGCGAATTCCTTTAACAGTAAATCCTAGATTTCTATACATTGCCAAGGCAGGTAAATTAGATATACGTACCTCCAAGAAGATTTCATGCATCCCTCTATTCAAACATTCATCTATTAATTCTTTAGTAAGTTTTGAGCCATATCCCTTACCACGGGCGGAAGGTAGAATGGCAATATTCGTGATTTGTCCTTCATCGTATACGAGCCAAGCACCAGCATAGCCCACAATATGATTTTCTTCACAAATAACCATATATAACTTATTATGGGCCCCTTCAAGTTCAGCAAGTACAGATTCCAAGCTCCATGGAACAGAAAAGGACTGTTGTTCTATATCATAAATGGCTTGAGCATCATCTACCGTAGCTAACCGAATCTCCATTATTCTACTCCTGCCGCTTCGGTGACAACAACCGTAGGATTTTGGTTTAACATGTCTGGATTATCCTTATGTCGTTCCTCCCATAAAACCTCTGCTTCAGAACGACGGATATAATAAGGAACCATATCCATTGGATCACATATCTCTTTACGGATAACTAACTCGCGTCCCGCTAAAAGTAAAGAACTGGCTTTTGGAATGCGTTGTGAAATATCTAGAATAGTCAAATTAGTATCGTTTTCGTCTAAAAGCTTTTCAATGCGCTTGATACCATCACCTAAGAATAAGACCTCTTCCTTTGTTTCTCGGAACTTTTCTAATAAATCACTAGCCGCAATAACAAACGGTTCCTCTTTACATACTAGCTCATTGTTTTCATATCGATACAGACCAGCATAGACATGCTTTTTTTGAGCATCGATAACAGTACAGATAGTTCTATTTGTATATGAAACATTATGAGCCAAACTATCCATGGTCATCACACCATACAATGGAATTTGTAAGGCATAAGCCATAGCTTTTGCAGTCCCCATACCTATACGCAATCCCGTAAATGAACCAGGACCAATACTAACTATAATACCTTTTAGTTCATTCTTTTTTACTTGTGAGGCTCGCAACAACATGTCAATATGAGGTATTAGCTGCTCAGAATGAGTTAATCCCGCTTGAATGGTTAGTTCACCAATCAAGTTTGTTTCATCCATTAAGGCCACACTCGATACGAGCGAACTTGTCTCAATTCCCAACCACATATGGGCCTCCTATATCTACTAAATCATCTTTTGTAAGATAATCACTACTTAACGTAATGGATCGGCTTGTATCATCAATACGAGTCAGATATATCCATAATGTTTCATCTGGTAATTCATCAGAAAATTTATCAGCCCACTCCACAATGGATACACAGTCCTCTGTATATTCGTAAAAGCCAATATTCTCTAGTTCACTTATATCATCTAACCGATATACATCAAAATGATATAAATGTGTTCTATCAACATCGTAAGTATTCATGATGGCAAACGTAGGGCTAGTAATCTCCTCTGTAACGCCAAAGCCTTTCGCAATGCCTTGGGATAGATGTGTTTTTCCAGTCCCCAAATCACCAATTAAGGCAATACATAAAGGGTCTCCACTTTGTTTGACCCATTTGCCTAATAGTTGTCCAAATTGTTGTGTATCTTCAACTGTATGAGTCTCTAATTGAACCTGTGCCTTATGATTCATGAAAATGATTATATCCTTTCGCTTCTATGGTCTTAATCGTTTTATCCGGTGTTACCATCTGAACCTCAGCTGGTCCAGACACAACTTCACCAATTATTGTAATGCCTGCTAAATTCTCTAATTTAGGAAGCAATGATTTAGGAGCCGTGAATAGTAGTTGAAAGTCCTCGCCACCATACAATGCATAATCTACTGGATTAGTCTGCAAATACTTAGCTAATTCATAAGTCTCCTCATGTAGTGGAATAGCTTTTTCCTCTATAACAATAGATGCATTGCTAGCCGATGCAATTTCATTTAATTCACTACCGAGACCATCACTAATATCATTCATACTATGAATACCTAATTGTCTCAATTGTTGGCCCAATTCTATTTGTGGATCTGGACGTTGATGACCAACCTTGGTCATATAATAACCAACTAAATTATATGATAAGGCGCCCAAACCGGTAGCAGCATAACCTACGTAATTTGTAATGCCCACAATATCACCTACTTGCGCACCACTACGCATAACAGCAGTTCCTTTGGGAACATCACCGATAATTGTTACGGTCCACACCATGGGCCCTTCCGTACGCACCGTATCCCCACCAAGTATATTAAGATGATATTTTGCGCATTGATCTTTTATGCCTCTATAAACTTCATCAAGAATAGCCGTATCAACATATTCAGGTGCAGCCACAGATAGCACAATTTGACGAGGAGTGCCACCCATAGCAGCAATATCACTCAAATTGGCCGTCATGAGACGATAGCCTACATCATAGGGCTTCATATAGTGAAAACTAAAGTGAACCCCTTCCACCATCGTATCAGTGCTAATTAATTGATCTGTTTCTTCCTTAGCACTATATACAGCACAATCATCACCAATTCCTGTAATCACAGTACTTTGATCATATATCGTATTATCTTGAATGTGGCGAATGAAATTAAATTCCCCTACATCTTTTAATTGCATCTCATCACCTGGCTTCCGATTAGTATACATATTGTATTGTAACATATATAAAAGACAACAAAAATAGCAGATAGTTGATATATCAACTATCTGCTATCAATGAGCCTAACTTAATTATTTTTTAATTAGGTTTGTCATCCGTTTAACAGGATCTTTCGTATCAAAGGAACCTACAGTAGGTACCTTTTTACCATTGCTAACGAAGAGAACACCATTAATATTATCAAAGGATGTCAATGTATTTACAATGGCAGCCATTTGTAATTTAACAGTTAAGTCCCCACCTTTACCTTTTACGAAAGCGTCATTCACTTCTACAGAAGCAATGCCGTCCTTTACAGTAACGGATATAATTTCAATATCCTTGGAGAATACTGGATATTTTTGTGCTCTATCAGCTTTTAACATCGCTAGAAGAGCTGCTTTAGGCGTTACTTTGTCCGCCTCCATCTCAACTGTTGATTCTTTTACCCCTGAGCCATCCTCTGTTGGAACAAAGAAGGCCATCTTAACCATTTCTTGAGATGCTTTTGTTGTTTCTGCATCCTTATTGACTTTCGTCTCTTGCACAGGTTCACTTTTACCTGTTGTAGGTGCTTGATTAGGTGTACAACCTGCTGCAAATACAAGCAAACCTACGCAGAGGATCGACAGAACTTGTTTACGTAATTTCATCGATTAACCTCCAAAGTAACTAGCAATACCATTGGCAATGCGATTTGCAAAGTCTTCTTGTGTTTGAGGAGATTGCAATACACGTTCTTCATTAGGGTTGGAAATAAAACCAAGCTCTACAAGAACTGCAGGCATATTAGAATGTCTCAACACATATAAGTTACCTTCTTGAATGCCACGGTCACCATTGAAACCTGGAACGCTAGCAATTTGAGATTGTACCTTTTGTGCTAAACGAGCATCATTACCTGTTTTAGTATAGTAGTATGTTGCAATACCACCAACACTTGGGTTGTTAAATGCGTTAATATGCACGCTGATGAGTGCGTCAGAATTGCTGCGGTTTGCTACGTTAACACGAGCGCCTAATTCATCAACACCACTTGCATTAGGACCGTATACGTCTACGTCTGTAGTACGAGTCATAAGTACTTTAGCGCCACGATTTTCTAGAGCTTTTTTCAAGTACATAGAAATCGGTAGTGTAATATTTTTCTCTTGTACACCATGCGGTCCAACGGCACCAGAGTCACTACCACCATGACCTGGGTCAATCGTAATTGTTTTACCAGATAGACCACCGCTAATAGAATAATTACCAGATCCTGTGGGCATATTTTTCGCAGGATGTACAGAAGGAGATGGACGTTTGCCATAATAAGCAGGTTTAGGTGCCACACCTTTTTTCTGTACATCTACAACGATGCGATACGGTTTCTTATTAACCGTATCTTTCTTTAGAGAAAATACCTTTACATCACTCGTATCGATAGATGAAGGTGTCTTGATTGTTACCTTCACATCTCTGCCATCTTCTGTGAGTCTAGCAGAACTAGCTATACTAGAGTCCATATTGATATTCGCCTTAGCAGTCTTTAGCTTTGTGTTCTTTAAGGTAACAGTCGTCGTTTTCCCATCTTTGCTAATCGATGCAGACGCTTTTACCGGTGCTGACAAATCCATAACCATACGAACATATGGTACCGGTGCATCAGTTCGTGTCACCCATCGAGCATCTTCAAGATTAGCTGCCTTTGCTTGAGTCAAGAATAGTGGTATCGCCATCAAGACAGCAAGGCACATAAAAAATAGTTTACGCAATACATTCACTCCAATCTAACTGACATACGTAGTGTCCAAACCATAGAGATGAGTCGATGATATCTTTGTGAATCAAAGTCTCATCGTTCCAATCTATCCATAAACTAATGTTAGATTATAGATAGATTATTTCATACAAACATGAAGATTAGTATGCCGATTATACATATTACTATATAAAGTCTTTATACAGTACACACAAAAATTAGTTGCTTAAAATTATTTTTTGTGCTATGCAATCGACGCTAACGTTCAGTTGTAATTTGCCATTCATTCCCATCCGTACTAATGTGAATACGTCCCATCGTATCTGTACGGTAAATGGCAATATTGTTCTCCTGCAAACGACGTAATGTTACATCGTGAGGATGACCATAACTATTATACATGCCATTTGAAATTAATGCACTTTCTGGTTTAATAGATTTCAAAAAATCTTCAGAGCTACTTGTGCGAGAACCGTGGTGACCTACCTTAAGAACACGGGCAAACAGTCTAGAGTTCTGCTCTTTTATGAGTTTTTTCTCTTCTTGTAATTCTGCATCACCAGTAAAGAGCATAGAGAATTTACCAAAAATTAATTTACCTACAATAGAGTTATTATTAAGATCTGGCGCTCCTTTTTTATCTGTTAAAGGTTCAGTCCAAGGTGCATATACAACAAATACCGCTCCATGACCAAAATCTACTACATCACCACTACGCAATGTAGACCGTTGGATTTTATTTTTATCAATCCATTTTTCATAGGTTTTATACATATTATTATCAACAGAAATGCCATCATCATACACATGTTCAATAGGCATAGCTTTTGCAATAGCATAGAAACCACCCATATGATCAGCATGGGGATGTGTGATAATTACATTTTTTAGCTTTGTAACACCCATAGATTTTAACTGTGCCACAATGTTCTCACGATGCTCAATGTCACCTGTATCGATCATACTATATTCATCGCCAACCTTGAGTAATATGGCATCGCCTTGACCAATATCAAGCATATATACGTCTAGATGACCTTCAGGATTAGTTTGTTTCGTATCAATGGAATAGCCTTCATTTACACTAGTGCTATTCTGAGATGCTGCATTAGCTACATCTTTATTCGTACATCCCGCAATGGCAAAGATAGGAATACATAGCACTAATAAAAAGGCTATAAATCGCTGTATTTTATTTGTCATTCTTATTCTCCCAATAATTCACTAATGACACAACCTATCGATGTACTTACATCGCTAGGTGTATACCCCCAAGTTTTAGTATCACTTAGTATATCTGCACTGCGGCTATGTACATAGACGCCTAAAATGGCACCATCTTGTAAGGAATAACCTTGGCTAATAAAACCTGCAATAATACCTGTTAACACATCCCCCATGCCGCCAGTTCCCATACCTGCATTTCCGATAGTATTAACATATACTGTACCATCAGGTAGTGCCACAACAGAAGGAATCCCCTTAAGTACTAACACTACTTGATGAGCCTTAGCAAATGCTCGAGCCAGTGTAATATAATGACGTTCAATCCATTTTATTGGCAAATCTATAAGTCTACTAAATTCACCTAAATGAGGCGTCATTACACAGTATGGCAGATTTTTTTGCGCCTTATATACAGACTCAATATTGCCGTCACGCAAAGCATCTTTATCTACAGACCCTACATGCCCCAATGCATATAACGCATCTGCATCAATGACTAGAGCGCCTTCATAGGAATCAATAGCTTGATTTACTACATCTGGAATATCTGTAGTGCGCCCCAAACCTGGACCAATAGCAACTACTTGACGTCCGTCATAAAGGGATTCATTTTCATCGATAGATGTTACCATTACCTCCGGTATGATACGACCTTGAACAACATGTTTAATTGTATCTGGAACGCCTAATGTAACCTTACCGGCTCCACTGTGAACAGCAGCTTCTGCGGCCAACATAGGGGCTCCAACCATATCACTAGATCCACCAACGATTAATGTATTCCCATTTACACCTTTGTGTGCCATAGGAACCCGATAATTAATTAGCGTTTCTGCTAAATCCGAATCAATAGTTATAGTACTATCTCGATCAACCAATACGTGTTGCCAAGGTGCTCCTAGAGGTGCAACAATAGCTGTGCCCCCTATGGCCTTACCAGGATATAACAATAAACCTTGTTTAATAGCCCCAAAGGTAACCGTATAATCATAAGTCAATGTTCCTTCTGAAATTTGGCCAGAAGAAGCATCTAGCCCTGCCGGTACATCAATAGCCCACAAATCAAAATTATATTGACTACGTATAGTATCAATATCATGCAAAACATCTATGGTTAAATCCCGCAATCGGCCTGTTAAGCCTGTGCCCATAATACCTTCAACAGCAATAGCCACATTGGACCAATCATTGAATTCGTCATACATATCAATGATACACCCCATTGCTTCACATCTTTCAAGTTGCACTGCAAAGAGGTCACTACACTTGCTCGTATCACCGACAAGTACAATTTGTACAGGTACACCTTGTTCTAATAGATGACGAGCGGCTACAAGTCCATCTGCCCCGTTATTTCCTGTACCACAGATAAATAGCACAAAACTATTGATAGAACGTGCATTATCTAAGGAAAATAAGTCATATTGTCCCCATAAAGCATCTACAATGCCACGTCCAGCATTTTCCATTAGAATTTCCAAAGAAACACCTAACTGCTTAGGTACCTCTTGATCTATATATCGAGCATCTTCAGTTGTTAATATTTGCATCTTATACTCCTTCAAGTATAACCGTGCTCATTGCATATTCTTTGCAATGGCTAATCGACACATGTATATCAGTATAACCTAATGTTTCATAGATTTCTTTGAAAGTATCTTGTAGACGAATTAAGGGTGCCCCCAATTCATCATGATAAATTTCTATATCTTGCCATGAACCATGACGCATTCCCGTTCCTAATGCTTTAATGAAAGCCTCTTTAGCAGCATATATGCCAGCATAAGACTCATAACGCCCTTTTTTTCTGCTTTCACAGTAATCAATCTCATGAGACGTATACACGCGTTCACGAAATGATTTAGATTTTTCTATAGCACAACGGATACGGTCAATTTCAATAATATCATTCCCTAATTTCATAATAACTCCTAAATTACCCTAACATTTATATTATACACTCTTAAAGTGGATAAAACATAGATAAAATCTAGGCATTTACTGAAAATGGTAATGTAGGTAAACTATAAATTTCTACCTTCCCCTTGCGATTAACGGCCACATA